>Ga0209990_10000008_pt1 | contig 256029 bp, 309 predicted proteins | sample NOAtaG_6_FD_187304 | JGI IMG/M metagenome (GOLD analysis project Ga0209990, IMG submission 187304) | Freshwater lake microbial communities from Lake Erie, under a cyanobacterial bloom - NOAA_Erie_Diel5S_2200h metaG (SPAdes) (version 2) | ecosystem: Environmental > Aquatic > Freshwater > Lake ... | reverse complement strand
GGGGGGGGGGGGGGGGGAGAAGGAACGGAGATTATTTATTCTGGATAACCTTTAAATTTTGTTGGTTTTTTATTTTCCATCTTTTCTTTCTCTAACACATGTTTTATAAATTCATTAATATCGGAACTTAAATTAAACATTAAATTTGTTACAGTGGTACATTCTCTCCAATAGGTAAAAAGTATATAATTAAAAACCTTTACAAATGTTTTACGTTCAAGAATGTGATATTCCAGACCATCATTTGATGGTATAAAACGAATTCTTGTGTTTTTATCAATATAATAAATATTTTTCATTTTAAGAAAAATTAAAATATTGTTCACAATAGATATCAATCATCGCTCTATCTTTATTTTTTTCCAATTTGTCAATTAAAGTTTTTGAAAGACATTCAACGACATATTGATTTTTGGGATTAAATCCTTCCTCATATTTAACACCAACCATATAATAATCCGCATATTGTTGTCCAATATGTCTTGACATGCTCGATAAAGCTTGTTCTTTTGTATTTGCATCAACAATATTTAAGAAAACTGTTCTTCCTTCACCTGTCGCAAAATAATCAATCCAAAGCGTATAAATCATTTTTCTAGTTGTTCTATATATGTTTTTGTTATCCTAACAACCAATTCCGACTCACTATCTAGTTTATAATAAGCTTCATTATATAATTTTTTATACCAATCTGAATTATATAAATCTTTATATATTTTATCAATTATTAATAAATCAATATCTTTATTAATTTTATAATTACGTAAAATATCAAAAAGTCTTCTTATGATTGGTAAAATTAAATATGAGACACCGGTTTCATCAAAAATATTTTCAGATAAAAGATTGTATTTTACAACCGCATCATTAAAATATTTTACAAGTTTAATTTTCTCATCATCTGATAAATTAACCAATAATCCAGTATATTCCCACTTTTCCAGTGTTAGTTGTTCACCCCTTAGCATTTTCTACAGTTCTCCAAACTCGTTTAATTTTTTTGTTATGTGTGCTATAGCCTCATCACGATTGTTCGCATAAAATGGGGTTATAACCACACTCACAAATGGATTTCCTTCACAATCATCAGTATAGTCTTTATGGTCTCCAAACCATCGTTTAACTTGGATATTACCGTTTGAATGTAGATATCCCCACCACATTAAGTCACTCATTAGTTTAGAATTAAATAGTTATATAATATATTCTCGATTGAGAGCATTTTATCAATCGTATCATTAAATTTTTTGATTTCTTTTTCCACAATAACTTTATTTGCTTTTTCAATAAAAGATTTATTATTTAGTGTTTTTTCAACTGAATCCAAAAACTCCCAAAGTCTTTCTAATTCGCTAATTAAATTTTTAATCTCATCGAATTTATTAACCCTATCATTAGATGATCCATAAATTTCATATGTTACATTATCAATTATTACCGTCTTTAATAACGTCTTCATACTAATTTATTGTTTAAAAATCATTTTTTATCCGTTTTTTTAAGAAAAATTTGTACGCTAAATAATAAACCAATGAGAGAAATAAATGCTATAATAAAAATTTCGTGTGATTGCATTGTAATATATGTTTAATGTTAGACAATAAGTTGGTGATTTGGTTGCCTACTAATCATTCAATTCTTCCTCCAAATAATCAATTTCTTTTTGCAACTCATCAAGTTCAAGTCTAGCCTGTTCCAATCTTTCTCTTTTTTCTTCCTCCTCATTATCATTAATTTCAGTTTCATCTCTGGTAACGTTAGTTGAATCGGAATCAATTTGTATTCTATAGTTATATCCGTAACTTTCATCAGTAAAATACAAAGTTACCTCATCTGAGTTATTCAAATCAACTGAAACTTCTAAGTCATGTTCTCCTTCAAAAGCAATTAAAGTGTCTAACGTATTCATAATACTAGCTAAAGGTTCTTGTTCTTTTAAAAGAAAGAAATCAACCGCTTCCGGAACTTCATATGGGTCATCAATAATAACACTAAAATCATCACCATTTGAAGATTTAAAAATAAGAGTAATCTCTTCAATTTCATTATTAAGATTGAGTTTTACCTCAAAATCCATTTCAGGATGAAAATCATTTTGAATTGTAATACTTTCATTAAAACCAATTAAATTTTCCTGAACCAATTTGCTCATTTCTGTAATTCCATTGAATACTTTTTCAGTATCTCTAAGTTTAATTTTTTGCATTTTTATTTGATTTAAAATTTTATATTAAATTATAGTTGAATTTGGTGTTAGAATCAAATCAATTTATCCAAAATATTTTTCATGTATGTGCATTTTTCATATTCTTCGATGTGTGGTTGCGAAAAATATTGAATTGCTCTGGTTAAAGATTTAATTTTCACGTCTTTGGTTAAAGCTCTTGCTTTTGTTTTAATAAACCTTTCATCACCCATATCAATTAAATCATTATAAAATGACTCATAAAGAAATCTTGTCATTCTTTCATTATCAATTAGATTAGTTTCATTTTTTTCAAATTTTTCATCATCCAAAAAAAGGTGTGCGTCATACATTTTTTAATATTTTTAATTTGTTTCACAAAGATATGGAATCCTTTTCGATTTCCAAAATTATTCTTCTCTAATAGAGATTTTTTTAATATATACAATAGTTGATTTTGGTATTGAAACACAATAACCAATCATGTTCTCATTTCTAAAATAACTATCAGTTAAGACTAGCTTATTTGCGTCCTGATAAACGATAAATCCAAGTTGTGTTACCGTATCTTGTTGTGCTCCTGACCATTCCAGCATTTCGTCATATGTTCTCCATCCACCATCTGTTGCTGTAATATCAACCCATTTTATTAAAACTGGTTGGTAATCCTGTGAATAAACATTAATTCCAATAGCTAAAAATATTAAAAAAAGTAAATTTCTCATTTTTGATTATCATTTAAAAGATTCCAGAAAGAACCATAAACATTATTATAATAATTTCTTTCTTCACCCTGATATGGTCCTTCCATTCCTTGCATTCTACTCCAAATATTAATATTATCTAAAATTTGACGATATCTATCGTCATTTAATGAATAATTTCTACAGAGATACATTTGGTTAAAAACATTTTCATACATCTCAACTTTTTGTTTCAAAGTTGGTTTTTTATAGTTTCCCCTCTTATCTTTCATAATCAATTATTTATGACCAAAAGATAGAAAAACTTTTTCGTTATTTCAATATCTCACCATTAAAAAGTCTTAACGAAGGTGTTTTTGAATAATCGGTAATTGTTACCTTCTCAACATAAATTCCCCACTTTTTAGCTTCAACTCTTGCTTGTTTTGTTATGAGTGAACTTAAATTTGATGTATAAGATTCTTCCCAAGTTTTTGTTCTTATTATCTCATAAATAACACCACCGGTCATATCCGATAATGCATCAATTGCATCATAAACTTCAACACCAAATATCTTAATATCTTCTATTTTATATTTTATATGTCCTCTAATAACAACATTAATTCCATCGCTGGTAACTATGCTTTGTGGTGGTAATGTAATTGTTGTATATACAACGGGATGTATTTCAATATCATCAAAAAATGGAATTTTAAACTGAATACCGGGTTTTACAACCTTTCTAAATTTACCGAATCTAAATAAAACTCCTTGCTGATAATCCTTTAGGACTTTAAAAGGAATTATCTGCTCAATAATCTCAAGAATAAAATCAATTAGTTTTTCTAGCATTTAATTCTTAATTATTAATAATATAATCCCCATTTTATAAATATCAAGAAAAGTTAAAATCCCCACTTTTTGGGTGGGGATTTTATTTAATTTTTGTGGTTATTAAAGACTATAACCAATTTCGCTATTTTTTCTGCGCATGTAGCTAATTTCATATGCGGTATCAGCAGTTTCTTCATTAATTCTGCGTTCTGCCGCTAACATTCTGCGAGTGTGGTTGGGACTCATTCCGGTTTCAGAGATAATTCTGGAGACATCACCTTCGCGTCTACGTGCATTAAAAAATGCTAACTTTGCTGTACGATTAAGATTTTTCATTTTATAAAAGTTTTAATTTGTTTATAACTCAAATATAGTAAACTTTTTGCACTTGACAAGCCTTAAAACGAACTTTTTTATCTTTTTAAGATATTTTTGGACATGGTTTCCAAAATTTTTTTAATCTCGGAATATTCTCTCTCATCAAAGTTAACATGTTTGTGTAATAAATCAATGACACCAAATAAATCTGCGTCAGTTATAATATAAGAAGAGGTCATTAGTGGTTTAGTATTCCACTTGTTTTTTGCTTTTTTAAACATAACTTTACCAATCTGATTAGCTTCTCTGTTATCCCAAATAACATTTATGGTGTCACCATCAATTTTTTCTTTTCTTAACCAAAAAAGTCTTGGTAAAATATTTTTTATATTAATTATTACATCTTCTCTAAATTCCATTATTTTTCAATTTTTAAATCAAAATTTGAAATAAATTCCTCAAAATTAAATAGAGATTTATTAATCTCATTTATAATATTATCTAATTTGTCTTCCGGAAAATCTGTCGGGTCATTGAATTCATATTCATTTTTTATTCGATTGAAAAAATAATCTTTATCTCCGTGTACCATTATTTGACCATTATATGATAATTTTTGGGACACTAACATCGCAGCTTGTGTAAATATCTTAATTTTAAGATTTGTTTCTTGATCTTCTGTTTTTGCTGGTTCTAAAACTAGTCGATTTTTAATTACAAAATAATAAAAAACAGCATCGCCATTTTGATTTGGAAAAAAAGTAAAATCAGAAAACATGAATATTTTATCAAAATCAGCATACGTCCCTCCAATATTAACTTTTTGATTTTGTGAGACTTTTTTTAAACCAAATTCAATTCTATATTGCATTCCATCTTCTCTATCATCATGTGGGGATCTTCCCGGTTCAAGTATAATATTATAGTCTTTTAAAAACGGAACTCTTTCAATGAAATAATTAACTGTAAATTTGTCTTTATATAATTCTAAAACGTTTTTTCCCAATTTATTTACCTCATCATATGACATGGATTTTCGTTTAGCTAATTTCTTTTCAATCCATTCATTAGAACCAACTTCTTGCTCTAAAATTCGTTTAATATTTTTTCTTAATCGACTCATATTATTTTTTTATATAAATATATACGAACCCTAAGTTAATTAAATTTTATTTCTCAACCAAAAATTAATACGAGTAAAACTAAAATACTACCACCAACAATTGCTCCAATTTTTAAATTCTTTTGCTTTTGAATTTCTTCATCTTTTTCAACAATAATTGTATTTAAATTATTAATTTCAATGTTTTTATTCACAATTGTTGTGTCAGATAAAGCAATTTCTTTTCTTAATTTTTTAATTAATTCATCTTTTTTAAAGATTTCACTTGTTAGGTTAATAATTTTATATTTTTGCAATTCAACTTTTTCATTTAAATCATTAATTAAACTGACATAATAATATTGTACGGTATCGACTTGTGAATTTAATTTTTCAATATATTCAAGAAGTTCAAGGTCTTTATCAATCTTCTGAACATTTTCAACTGAGAAGATGATACCAAGAGTGTCTGATTGATTTTTAATCACGTAAGCTGGTAATTCATCCCTATCCAACCGGATATTTTGACAATAACCGAATGAAACCAAAAGTAAAAATAATATTGATAAAATATTTCTCATTTTAATCTTTTGCTAATTGAAAAAATTAACTCTTCACCTCGTTTTTCATTTGGTGTTGATTTAATCTTATTTATGTTTTCTTTTGTAATATTTTGTTCTTTCAATACATCATTCAATTTACCTTTTGTTCTCTCAATGTCAATATCTTTCTTGTCTAACTGTTTATCAATTTTAACTCTTTCCGTTTGTAAATTAACAATAAATAAAGAATCTTCTTTAATTTGTTCTCTCAATTCCTTTCTTTGTTTTTCAATATCCTCATTTTGTTTTTTAAGTTCCTCATTTTCTTTTCTAAGATTAATTATTGTTTCGTTTTCTTTTAATTTACCCAATACAATCTTCCATTTATCAGGCAAAACTACATAAGAAATACCCAATAAACTAACAATAATTAAAATTATATATAAAAAATTTTTGTTCATAACTATAAATATGGATTATGTTCATTATTATGTGAATTAATTTTATCGAACAATTCTTTTCCAACTAAATTCTCAATATCTTTACAATTGGAATCAATTAAACTTTCAGAATCAATCGAAATTATCACATCAGGTATTTGTGGATGATTATATCCTAATGCTAACAATTCTTTATCAGTTATCCTTAACAAATCATCAACCGAAATTAAATAATCATTTGAGTTAGATGTTAAAAATTCAGCAGCATTCTTAATCGCAATTTTAACATCATTTTCAAAATCAATTTTTGTTTTATTTGGATGCGAATATTCAAATATATTCATACTTTGCCAACCTATATTTTCAATAACAAATTTTTTCATTTTTTATTTTCATTTTTAAGACGAATTATCATTAGAATTAAGATGAATAAACCACCAACAAAAAATAAAATATCGAATCCACAAGCTAATGCCCATCCAGCGGATTCTAAACATTCCGAACATTTTGGTGATTCAAAACAAATCATGGATAAACAACTTTATCAATAATTTTAGTTTTACTAAATAGATAAAGATTCTTTTTTGCTTCTTCTAAAGTTTTAAATCTTGCGGTCTCATAAAAACCAAAAGAAGCTATTTCACAATCCACCCACTTATCTTTAAATAACCAATGTTTCTTCTGTATAACATATAAGATATTTCCACTTGGATAGGTTCTTTCAACGATTCTTAAATTCATTTTATTAGTTTTTTAATTTGATTACCACATCCCGGACAAACCCAACACTTATTCGGATAAACAATTCTTTTATTAATATGGTCTAATTCTGCATTTTTATATGCCCAAGGTGGAATCCAAGGATTTTTATTACAACATTTAGTCACCAACATAGAAAATTCAACATCATTACCATCAACCCATTTTTTCCATTCTTCTTCGGGTACTGATGGATGATGAACTTCCACATATTCGACCCACTTCAATCGACCTTCTGAGATATGAATCTCATAAACATCTCTAACCTCTTCAGCAATAACCGCAGCAAAACTATCTCCTTCTGACCATTTTTCAATGGTCTCATCTGTCACTATTGGTATATATTTATTATCAGTCATTTTTTTATTTTTTATAACCCATTTCTACTGCTGTATCATAAGAAACATTATGTGCTGTTACACAATGTACTAAGATACCAAACACATAATAAAAAACAGTAACATCTGTTTTTTGAACACTTACTTCGCCAATTTTACCCCATCCCCAAGGACCAACAACTACTTTTTTACCAAACAATGAATTTCTTCGATTGTTCATTTTTTAGAATCATAAGATTTGTTAATAACTTTAAAAGAACCATTTTCATGATTAATTACAACACCCTCAAAAGGTTTACCTTCAATTTTATCAATACCAACCGAATATTTTTGAATCAACTCATTAGTTAATTCGACATCCAATTCAATGATATCAACGAATGGTAATTCCAATTCTTGCGCAACATTTCTAAAATAGAATCTATCGTTCTTTCTATGATATTTACGTTCTTTAATGTTATATACAGAAAACATTACCCACCCTTTTGGTTTTTGAGAATGTGGATTGTTTCCAGAACTTTGAATCCCTTGACCAAACGACTCACCACGAATGCACAAAGAAACATTATGTTTTTTGCAATAGTCAATAAGCTTATTTTTAATGTTGTAACGAGCAACATGTGCGGTATAGTTATTTACCGCATCCAACTTCATTTCCAAGTTTCTTCCAAGAACACCAAATTCATCAGTTTCAATGTTATAATAGAAACTACAACTTTGTCCATCAACTTTAGATGTAACATCAACAATTGAACCGAATGGAAGTTCATCAATGATATTCTCAAATCGAATTTCATCAGTGGGACCAATTCCAACCGGAAGATAACCTTTTGCTTGAAGATCTTGTGGTTGTGGTGCTTCATAATGAACAACACCAATTTGTTCACTCACATCAGAGCCAACTTGAAGATTTGATAAATCAACTGGAAGTTGTTCAAACCTAACAATAATACCTTCACTAAATTCGCCACGAAGTTTTACAGCTTTGATTCGTTTTGGTGAATATTTTCGATACTCTTCAGTCCAAGGTTCAATAGGAAGAACCGCATCAGGTCGAATATAAACAATTTTCTCACCACCCTTATAAAGTCCTTTTTGTGTAACGCATTGAAACCCAAGAATCTTAACAAGATCAAGTCTATCTGCATCAGGATGAGCTTTGACTTCAGAAATAATTTCAATCGTTGCGTCTTTCATATTTTGCTTATTTTATTATGCAAATCTAAGAAAAAAAATTTCAAATTCCAAAAAGATTATCTAAAAACTTTTGGTTTAAAGAACTCATTATTTTCGGGTTTGTAGAATTTTAGTTTCCATTCATCATCGCCACGTCTTTCAAACCGTTTATCCGCACTAAGATCTGAATATGCTCTAACCGCTAATTTAATATCAAATCCTTCATATAACACAACATCAGCTTTTGTTGTAATTTTATATTCAACTGGTTTTAGTTCTTTACTCATTTTCTTCTAATTTAATTATTTTTAACATTTCACCTTTCACAAAAAAAGCAACAAATTCGTACCATATTGAGTTAATATTTTGATAAAATCTAATCTCACCAGTATAATTTAGTTTTTCAGTTTCTCCATGATTACCATATTCATCAACATCAACCAATAATAGATTACCATTTTCATCGATTTTCAATAAATTAAGAAGTCTATGATGACTTTTGGTTTTCCAACCAAATTCATAATCTTTTAACTCGTCAGGTAGATGTTTTTTATCAATATATAAATCATCAAACATTCCCATAATCATCTGCTACATTAGTTGTTATTTCGACTTCATAACCCAAATGTTTCAATACTTGTTTAAGTATTGTTGCTGTATCATCATTATGCAATTCCAATTCTTGACCATTAACTTTGGTTATTGTACCATAATGAGTACAACAGCCATCAGCGCAATTATAACAATATTCGTTTAATTCTATTTTTAGTTTTCTTTTTTCCATTGGTTTAACACCATAAAGATAAAAAGAAAAAGTCAAAAGGTCAATTCCCAATAATTAAATCATTATGGTCCAACTTATCCATTCCCTTCATTTTATCTTCAACCTCATCATACATATATGCTTTAACAACAGCAACAACGGATTGTTCAGCTTGTGCTATCTTTGATTCCATCCAATCATCAAGTTGTTCATCATCACCCAATTGCTCCCACATTTTATATGCTAATGTTGCAATTGTAAATAATTGTTGTTTTGCCATATAAGAACCGTCCTTATCTTCATTAACTTGTTTTTTTGTTTTCTCAATATGCTGAAGAACTTCCGCCATTTGTTTTTCGGTAAGAATGAATTTTGCCATTTTTTGAAGTGTTTTATATATAAATATAACAAAAAAATAAAATGGTGATATTTCTATCACCATTTATATTTGGGACCAAACGCTTGCAGGTCGCTCCACCACTTGGTTTAAAAAACCAAGAAATTAAAAATCATCATAACACCATATTGGTGTTTTTTCACCAACATAAGAACCGCTCACATTAAAATCAAAAAACTCTCTTGCTTCTTCATAATTCATACCATCTTTTTTCAGAATGTCAATACATTTTGATACCGAATATATTAATCGCATATCAACCTCATCAATACCGATTATTGCATTATCAAATCCGTCAGCTTTCATAAAGCTAGCATCATCATATATCTCTAAAATTTTTTCTATCATTTTTTTAAAATTCAATATCTTTAATTGCTTTCAAGTCTTTAAAATCATTAAAATTAAATTCTTCATCTTTTTTACCTTTTACATTGTTGTAAACCATTTTTCCGCCAATGTATACCAAAATAACACCAAGAATGATTTTGAAAAGTTTTCCCATTTTATTATTTTGTTTTAGTTGTTAGAGCTTCAGCTTTTGATTTAATGATTTCACTTACACCAATTTCATTTTCTTTGGTAAAGATAACGCTATTTTTCAAAACTGCAAAAGGAATGTGGATTAAAAAGTTTTTTCCATTAAAATAACTAAAATCTTGTGTTGTATCCAAGCAACCCTTAATCGCTTTCAAAAAAATCGAAAATTGTGTTTCATCAACAAATCTTTCATCAACCACTTTTCCAAATGTATCATTCCAGATGATAATTTCAAAAACTTCTTTTTTCATTTTTGTTATTTTTGACAAAGATAACTAAAACTTTTCAAACTGGCAAATTAATTTTGTTCAAAATTTGATTTGAAACGTGTGTGTATATTTCTGTGGTTTTAACATTTGAATGACCAAGAATTTTTTGAATAATTCTTAAATCTGTTCCATTTTCTAATAAGGATGTTGCAAAACTGTGTCTAAGTGTGTGTATATGTCCATCAGATTCAATATATTTTTTGTATATTTTCTGACAACTACCTATTGAATATTTAGTACTGTTTTGTCCATTGAAGAGATATTCCTTTGGGATATAATTTTTATAATAAGTTCTTAATAGTCTTAATACATTTTGAGATAATGGAACAACTCTATCTTTTCTTCCTTTTGCGTTCTTAATGTGGATTAACATTCGCTTGGAATCAATATCCTCTATTTTAAGATTAATTATTTCTGAGACTCGTAGACCAACTGAAAAAGTTAAGGTGAGAATTGCTTTGTGTTTGAGATTATCAATCTTATTTAATTTATCAATGATTGAATTTGAATCAATTACTTTTGGTAGTTTCTTCTCAGATTTAGGTCTTTTAAACGATATTTTATCATATTTTTTATTAAGACCAAATTTGTAGAGAAATCTTATTGCGTTAATGATTTGGTTTTGTTGTGCTGTTGAAGTGAATTTATAATTATCTAAATAGGATTGAAAATCTTGAGCATTACAATGTATTACTTGTTTACTACCAATGTGATTTAAGAAATTTTTTATATGTGAAAGATAATTATCTTTTGTTCTTGGTGAATAGTTTAAATATATAAACTTTTCTTCACAAATCTTAATAATTTTATTATTCAAGTCCTTTATTTTTAAGTGGTTAGATTATACTTACTTATATATACTAGTTATGTATAATTTATTCCCAAATGATAACGCCTTTCATATTACCATGTGGATTAGTAAAAACGCCTTCATCATCTAAATCATACATATCCATAGTTCCAGAAAAATCAACTTGAATTGTGTTTAATTTTCCGTCCAAATTCCAATGAAGTGTTTTTACTTTTTTAATACCCCAGTCTTTACCGTGAATGTCGGTTATTTTAATTTTTGGTTGTTTCATAAACTTTTATTTTAATTTGTGAATAAACTATACATAACAAGGTGTATATGTAATTTTTTTTACAAAGGTACGAATAAGTTTTGACATTTCCAAATAAAAAACTACATATACACCCAATCGTTAGGCGCAATTACAACAAACCCTTCGAGAAAAGTTGTGCAATTTGATTTTCGGTTAAATCTTCGCCTTTGAGCATTGCAGGTTCATTTACTCTTGTGCCATCGTGTTTAATTGTGTAGGTAACAGGATACTCTTTCTTCGGGTCAACAAATTTGACCAAGTAACTGCGCCTAACAACGTATTGCTGAACATTGCCAGCTTCGTCTTTAACTTCAACTCTGATTTTCATATTTATTTTTTTGTTTTTAATTCAACATTTGTGTTTCAAATTGGCAACGTCAGCAATACGCAAACCGTTATATGCCACCTTGCGGTCTCAGCAACAAGTACCATCCGTTTTTTATGACATCTTCCCAAATCAATACTTCTGCATTCAAAGATTGTGCTTGTTCAGTTATACCACCTTGTGCAAGTTGCCAAAGCATATTCATATTCAAAACATCTTCACGACTGATAAAGTATTGTTTTTTCAGTTCCAATTTTGACCAATCCCATGTTAACCCTTTCCTTCCCAAATCAAAAAGGCGGCATATAACAGCAGTTTGGCAAGATGCGGGGTTTTGTACTTCGTTTGACATATTGTTTTTTATTTAAAAATTTGTAATTCTAATCGTCTTTAGTGCTGTAAATCCCGCACCTCGCCAAGCTGCGAAACGTTATGTGTAAGTGTTCCACCCATCGTTCTAATCAACATCTATGTTTAAAATTTTAAAAGAAAAATTATTTGTTAAATGGTTCACTAAACATAGTTTTAGGATATGTTTCTTCCTTTCTACTTGAAGGGTTAAATATAGTTACTCGTCCAACACCATACGGTTGGTTATCATATTTAATAACCAAATAATCCTTTTTATTATGAAGTTGGTAATTATCTTCTGGTGCGTTTTTACATGTGACGTATAACCCATCTTTAAAGTTTTCAAATTTTTTAACTATGTTTCCCATAATCTATATATTAATTTTTCTTTTAAAATTTTTGTTCAGTTCTCCGATTAAACATTCCACCTTAATAATCCACACCTACACATAACAAATGATAAACAACATTAAAACGATTGTTTATCATCGGACGTTATTCCCCATTTAAAAAACCTCAAATGGAGACACGTAATACATATTTGGTTTATAATCTGCGTATGATACCGTTTTCTGTTGTAAATATATCTTTATACACGATGAATCTTTTGCAGTCAACCAAAAATATTTCACATTCTTACTATATTTTTCATCGTTAATTCTATATTCTTGCCCCTTTTGAATACAAATATTTTCGTCAATAACTTGATTTCTGTTAAATTCAATAAACGCTCCATAATCTCCAATTACAATTCTTTCATATCCTTTTGAAATTATTGTACCGTTTGCTGTTTTTAACTCAAATTCAGAATCACCATTGATATTCAAACATTTTGGTATTTCAGACAAATATTGGTTTCTTACCTTGTCAGATAATTCTGATGGAAGTTTTTTGTATTTATATTGTAATGCTAATTCGTCTTGTAACATAAAAAATTGGATAAAAACGGGGCATAACACACGGTATAAAAAATTGGGGCGTGTGTGCGTTCCCGAAGGTTTGTACTATTAATTATCATTGTATCGGTGCGAAAGTTTATATCTTTTAATCCCCAACTTTTCATACCGTCAACCGTTATGCGGGATCGAGAACAATGCCGTGCGCTTTAAACACCGCCTCGACCTCTCCGATCCCGACCGCCCACACAATATCGTGTCCTCCGGATCCATCGCTTATATGCAGTCGTTCCTGTTCTGCGAGAATCTCTCGCACCATCGCCTTCACCTCGCTCTCGGTGAACACGCGCTCTTTCTTTTCCGAGCTCGCCTGAGGCTTTTCGCCTGAGCAGCGGCGGCACGGTCTTGGTGGATTGATGCTGATGTGACCTCCGCACTTGGAGCACTTGCCGCTCGATGGGCCTAACTTCCTTTTTGCCATTGTACCTTTTGCTTTTTACCGAGTGAAAAAGAATGACCCCGCATAACAGTCGGGTTGCCGTTATTGAATGCACAACGGCAACCCGCCGAACCGTTATGTGTAATACTACATTTGTTCTCCGATTTGAGTTTCATCTGCAATATCTTTTTCTTTTCTTTTTTCTCCACGCTCTTTAAGAGTAATAATATTATTTCTCAAAGAATTTATTTTTCTTTCGTATTCTTTGAATTTTAAATATTCATCATCATATATTTTTATTCTTTCAACATTTTCTGGTGTGTTTTCAGCCAAAGCCCAAGAATAAGTTGCTTGTAATCTTTCACCAGTTTCTTTACAAGTAAATTCATAACTGCCATTATCTCGTTGAATAACATTATTCATTATCGTTCCAATTTTAATTGGTTTACTTTCAAGTTTGTTAGGTATCCAAACCATATCTAATCTGTAAATATATTCCATATCAGATTTTGGTTTTCCATTGTCTTTATCTATTAAACAATCAAATATTCCCATTTTATTTATTATTAAATATGTTTATAATTTTTCGAATTTCATCTTGTTTCCAAGGTCTATTCTTACTGCCATCTTCAGAAATTGTTAAATAATCACCATCATATCCCAATGCTCTTTCAATTAACCAAGGTCTTGATTCTTGTTCAACTGCAATCCACCCATCTTTTGTTTTACCAATTGGAGTACTTCCTTCCTTAATTTCTTCACTACCATCTAATGGTAATAAATCTCTTGTTTCATTATAAATTATTCTTGTATCTTTGAATAGTTCATACACTAATCCAACATCTTCACCAGTCCATTCAGTATCTTCTGTTTGATGTTCATATTTTTTAGCAAGAAAATAACCATCAGATTCTGTTCTTAAAACATATTTTTGATGTAATATTTTTCTACATTCTCTATTATAATGGTCAATAGTGTTTTGAATATCTTCTTGTCCTTTCCAATAGTTGTCTTCGCCTACCGAAAGCGAATCACCATTTTGTGGCTGTTCACCAACAAATTTTTGATTATCTAAACAAGCCAGTATCATTTCAAAGGAATCTTCCGATATTACAATGTTTCCTTTACCGTCTTTTTTTGCTTCAATTTTCATCATAGTTTTAAATTTTAGTTTTTAACATTTCTTTATAAGCATTACCTGTATCAAATTGTTGTTCAAATGTTGGATTTGGATAATGTTCGTTTTTAATCCAATTATCGTGATGTTCAAATGTTCTCCATTCATTATCACGTAATTCTTTTACCATATTCATCAATCCAGTTCCAACTTTCATATCAGAAGGAATTTCAACTCCACCATCTGGTGTAACTTTTACAATTGTTTCTAATTTCATATTATTTATTTTTAAATTTTTCAAATTTATTTTGTCCAACCCACAAAAAAGAAAAGAAAAAGGTTCAGTTCTCCGAATGAGCATTTGTAGTTTAAATCCGTACTACTGCTAACATCGTGTATAAAACATAGCCAATTAAGGTCTGTGGTTTATATTAAGTATTGTGCGTGGCTACGTTTCATACACCCAACCGTTAGGTGTAATAAATTTTACTCCAACACACCCTTCAAAGTTCGTTTCTTCATTTCACCAAAGTTTCTTTCTTCTTCTGCCAATTTTCGTAGTTCTTCTTGAAGTTCCATTGGTATTTTATCACCATACTTACCAAGTATCTGAAATAATAATGTTTCCCTACCTAAAGAAACTTTCATATCAATTAACAGTTGTATATCTTTCATAATCCGTAAAATTTACATACACCTAACAAAGTATAACCAAAAGTGGGGTGTAGTTCCAACATTCAGATATTGTGCTTCTAATTTACTTTTGTAGGTAAGTCAGGGTTCGGCACTTCTAATCCCCACCTTCGGTTATACTCAACCGTTATAAGTAATAAAACAAACTACTTTATTCTGTTTATTTTTATAATAAATATTTTAGTGAAAATCATCCAGATCATAAATAAAGTTGAAGACGAAACTAAAATATTTACCAAAAATTGTTTTACACTGAATCCAAAGTGTGATAAATACCACCACCCACTAATAGAACTACCTATTGTTAAAAATAAACAGAATAAAATAAACAGTGTATATAATATACCATCTAGCGTAATTTGACCTTCAATTTTCATATTTAATTATTATTTAGTTTGTTTTACATACTTATAACAACAAATATAAGAAATAAATTTTGATTTATCTAATTTTTATAGGTAAAATTTACTTCTCATATTTACAACCGTTATGCAAAAGTGTGGCAAGAAAGTTTTGTCTATAATTTGAAATTTTGGAGTTGCCACACCTTCGCATAACAACGGCTAAAACGACAATATTTAAAAACTTTCCCACCGCACAATTGAACAATTAAGAATTACCAAGTATAATGTCAATCACTTCTTTTGGTGCTTCTATCAATTCATCTTCACGGTATTTTCTCCATCCTGCCTGATTTTCTTCTTGTGAAATACTGTGAGCAATCACCCAAGTAAATTCTCCTTTTTCAGAATACTTTTCTACAAATTCCTTTTGAGCAATTACATGTTTGCACAAATAAAATACCTGCGTTCCTGCATAGCAAGTTTGTGCAATCACTTCCATTACTTCCAAAGCACTCATCTGGTTCTTTGAATTGGTGTCGAATTTTCTTTTCACCAAATTGTTTACGTCAAATTTTGTTTTGATTTCCATTTTACTTTTTGTTTTTAATTATTATTATTTAATTGATTAATTATTTCCCTCGCAAAAGTTTTTAAATACTGCGTTTAGCCGATATACGTTATGTGTAAGCGTTCCGTTCATCGTTCTAATCAACATTTCGGTTGAAAATTTTAAAAGAAAAATCAAAATCCATAATGAAACCATTTATCATCATTTGGTAGTTGTTCTTTTAATTGTTTGTTTATTTTTCCCACTATATTTTGAGCAGTAACCGAAGTTATACCTTTAACATCAAAATCATAAGCAATTTGACCGATTGAATATACAAACATTCTCAGTAATTCTCTTGGTATATCAAATGTTATATCCACATCATAAGTATAGTTTTTACCAGAAAAGTTTATTTCGTCACTTATTGGTCGCATAACTAAGTGATGTAAATCTTCAAACCAATCCTTACTCAGTCTTTCACAACCTTTTTTCATCATTGACTCTACCCAAGTTCCAGATGAATTCCACTCTTCTCTTGTTAGAGAAATTTTAACCACCTTTTCAAAATAATTGATAGTTGTAATTTTTTGTTTATAATTCATATATTTTTCTTTTAAAATTTTTGTTCATTTCTACTATTTAACATTCTACCTTAATTAACCACACCTACACATAACAAGGTGTATAAGAAAGTTTGCTATAAAGTTCAGTGGTTAATTTGAAAGTTCATCTAAGCAAACCTTCTCATACACCCAACCGTTATAAGTAATAATTTAAAATTTATTTATTATTTTATTTTCAATATATTCTTTAACTTTTGACGGTAATATTTGTGTTGGAAATGACCCTTCCGCACCAACATACATTTCACTACTTGCAACATCACTTGCATCTATTTTATAATATTGTTCATCTGGTGAACATATCGTTACATGAGTTACCTCACCCCATCTACCAGAACCAACCCAATAAAACCATAGGTCATTTCCAATATGTATTTTTCTTTTCGTTTTTTTCATAGGTATAAATTGTAAATTACATACTTATAACAGCAAATAAAACACATTAAAACGATTGTTTATCATCAGACGTTATAAACAATTAAATTATTTTCCGCAACAGTTCATCTTTATCCAAAAAAATATCATCCTGTTTATACCAATCATAACTAGATAAATGTCCACCTGAAGGATAGAATTGTTCATTAACTACAACCAAGTAATCAATTTCAATTCCATCCATTTGTTCCATTGTTTCGCCTTTGATATAAGGTACCCCATGAACAATTCTAATCTTTTCAATTTTACTTTTAAATATTTTTTTGGATAAAAGTATATATACTTCTTGTCCAACATCATACTTTACATTATATGTTTTCATAATAAAATAATTTAACGTGTTTATAACAACAAATATAAAACATTTATTTCAGCGTTCCAAATTTATTGTTGGTTTATATTTATATACTGTTTTTCAATTTAAGTTTAGTTTAAAACGTTTTATATTTGCAACCGTTATAAGCAAGTGCTACATCTCGTTTCCAAATATAGTCCCTACATGTAAATCTTTTTCTTTTCTTTTTTCTTCCCACGCTTTTTTTATTTCCATAGAAAGAAATGGTAAAATCGAAAAAAGTAGTTTATTTAAGTGTTTTAAAACATAGTAAAACTCTGTTTCATATTTAATTCTCATATTGGAATTTGTGTCAGATTCATAAAATTCATTTTTAATATCCTCCGTCAACAAAGATGAATAATAGTTTATAAATTCAACAAAACCCCTTACTGCTTTATTCAAATCAAATTCATTGACAAGTAAATCAAATTTATTTTCCAACTCTTTTACTTTAAAAAAAATATTTTCATCAACTTTTGTTTCATCATAATCATATATATATAGATTATTAAATAAATAACGGAGAAAGTTTCTTATTTTAAAATATTGTTTACCAGAGTTTTTTAATGAATCTTCCGAAAAGACAATATCGTTTTTAAAATCTGACAGTAAAACCCATAGTCTTAATACATCAGGGTTATATGTTTCATACAGCTTTTCCAAACTTCCGCCATTACCTTTTGATTTTGATAGTTTTTCTAATGTGTTATCAACAATAAATCCGTGTGTTATTATTCTTTTTGTTGGTACTCGACCAATCATTGATGCTAATATAATCGAACTTTGAAACCACCCTCTGTGTTGGTCTGAACCTTCAATGTATATATCGGCAGGTTTATCATACATCATAAATGTAGAACCACTATCAAACCAAACATCCAATATATCATTACTATTAGGTATTTTAACACCCCATTTTCTTTGTCTTGAAATACACCAATCTTTGCGTGAAAATATTGTCGTTGATAAACGATTTCTGTCTTTTGATGATAACTTTATTTCTTTTAAACAAGTCTTTATTTTGTTTAAATCAAAATCAAGATACGTTTGTTCCGTTAATACTTTATACACCTTATTCCCTTCACGCCAATCAATTGGATAATCGTGTGTGTAAATTTCACGTTTATATACAAACTTTTCATCAATTTTAAAATCTTCTATGTGTTTTAATAAGCCGATTTTATCGCACACATTTTTGGGGGTTATGTTATTATCCATTAAAATTCGATAATCTTCATCACCGTGTCCACCGCAAAGATGTACTATACCTGTTTTATCATCTGAAACGTAGTCATCATAAATAATTGGACATAAATCTCCATTGTGGTTATGATATGACTTAATATTACTCACATCAAACAAATCATAATCTAAATTATTTTCAATAGCAAAACTTTCACTACAAATAATATTGTCAACAGTTTTAACATATTTTATATTATTACTTAAACATACTGCCTGATTTCCGTTTACAGTCCATTCTGTTGTTGTCCAAACAAGTAATTTAAAACTATCAGAGTTGAATAGAAAATACAAAGATTCATCTTCTATTTTTTTATATTCAATTTCTGAGTTAGCCAATACTGTTTTTAATGTTGGTGAGTACCAAGTAGGCTTATTCTTTTTAAGAATTAGACCCGCATTTAGTAGTTGGTGGTATATATATAATTCTCTTTCTATAAAATCAATATCCATAGTTTTAAACCTACCTTCAGTTGGATAAATCCCGAAAAGTTCAAGAGTTTTATTTTGAATATCACAATATTTGGTTGCGACTAATTTAGCATTTTGAATTAAATCACCACTCATTTCTTTTGCTTTATTTTCAATGGGTAAACCATGACAGTCCCAACCAAATGAAACCCTAACTTTCTTACCTTTTGTTAAGTAATATTTTACAACAAAATCTTTCAAGGTTTTGTTTAAAAAATGTCCCAAATGTAATTCTCCATTGGCGTATGGTTCACCATCTTGTATAATGTATTCATCATTTGAATTTTCATACAAGTTGTTCACATAATCTTTGATAGAAGCGTTCAATAAAGTAAGTTTATCTCTATCTAACTTCTGTGTAATTTCTTCTTTTGGTAATAATACTTTATTCATTATTTTAAATTTTATTTTCCCACCACACAAAAAGAAAAGAAAAAGGTTTCGTCTTTCAAATCAAGTTCTGTGCTATAATACCGCACCTGCTTATAACAGCGTGTATATGCAAGTGGCGGGTTTGTGGTTTATTCAACATAAGTACCTTTTACTTTTGTAATTTGATATCCAAAAAATAATAAAGCTGATTTTAAAAGTTTATTTCTATCCTTGTTCTGTCTAATATATATTCTTTTTTCATTATCATTTTCGGTTCTACAGTTAGTTAACTTACCTTTAAACGCTGTTATAATTGCGCATTCATATTTTTGAATATGACTATATATTCTATTTAAACTTGATTCGTTAATGTTATTAAACTCATTTATGAGTTTTCTCATTTCAGTACTCATGATTTTTATTTTTCAATAAATATCTATACCTTATCCAATTCTTCAGACAATTCTCTCAAGAATGATTCATCGCCATCATCACCCGATAAAAACCAATCAACTCTTTGTACATAAATTCTTGCAATTGTTAATGATTTAATTGCTTCTTGCAATTTTTCTTGAATTTCTTTTGAATAGGTTGGATAATATTTTTCTTCTGGATATTTTTCAAGATATTCATCACTACACCAACGTTCTTCTTTTGGTCTTTCTTTTCCTTGTCTATTTAAAACTCTTTCAATATCATCAATGATATCATTAAGTTGATATTTTTTATAATCAAAATAACCTCCTGACATGTTTTTATTTTTTTAGTACCACCAATTAATTAAACCCTTACCATTGTGAACATCTTCATATGCTTTACCTTTATGTTCGGTATACATATCAACATTATAGATATCGCCTTTTAAAATATCAAAAAGTTCATTCCAAACTTCTTTCTCAATTTTTGAAGATTCCTCAAAAATTTTCCAGTTCGCTTGTCTTTCTTCTTCGCTTTCTTCATCAAAAACCAATCTTTTACTGGTAGAACCTTCAATTGGTTCAAATTTAAAATCTCTAAAAACTGTTTTATAACCAAGTCTAGCTTCCGCCATATCATGAAATTTATCTTCGAGAATGCAATCCGTTAAATAAATTGCTCTCTTCATATAATAAAGTTTCAATCTAAGTGTTGGTTCATATTCATTGCTGAACTTTTCCATTGATTCTTTCTGTGTAATCAAAGACCTTCTTAGCATTGAGATAGTATAATACCGGTCCCAACCACCAAAGGATTTAAGTTCTCTCCTGAACCTCCAAATGTTCTTAAAAAATCTTGGAATATCCCATCGGATAAATTCCCAAGTATTTCTAAAATAATATGAAAAACTATGTTTAAACATTAGAAAGGAAATTGTGAAAACGTTCTTTGTTGTTGCTGCTTTTTCGCTTTAAGTGCATGTGTTGTGTTTCCAACACCATGACATCTTTGTGATGCACAGGAAGATGCAAAAATAACAATAATAAGTGCAAAAATTAATTTTTTCATTTGTTTTTTGTTTAGACAAAGCTAATCATTCTATTTGACATATCCAAATCAATGTTCAAAGGTTTGTTTTGATAAACATAATTTTCACCAAGAGAACACGCATTAATAAAATTAATATTGTCTCTTTGCATATAACCATAAGAATAATGAATATGACCAAAACAATGAATTATTGGATTAATTCTTTTAATTTCTTCGGTCAAAATTTCGCATCCAACGGATTGTCCCTGAATTGTTTTGTCCAAACAACCAAACGGTGGACCATGTGTAATTAATATATCAATATTCTCCGGTATTGCTTTCCATTTTTCTTTAAGTTTTTCACCGTTTCTTGGAAGATTAAACGCCCAATTATAAAATTCTGGTTGCCAAGGTGAGCCATAAATTTTGACCCCCTCAATTTCAACCATATTATCCTGAAGATAAATTATATTTGAATATTCTTGAACCAATTCCTTTGATTGGAGTGGGTTATCTTCAAAGAAGAAATCGTGATTACCAGCAATGAATACTTTGTGTGTATAGGAATCTAAATCGGTAAACCATTCAAGGAACAATCTAACCTCTTCTCTATAACCACGCGAAGAAATATCACCACAATGAATAATCATGTCTCCACCCGGAAGATGTTCTTTCGGAATGTGATGATGTTTTGTGTGGGTATCAGATATTATTGTAATTAACATTTTTTGTATTTATATGCAAATATAAATAAAAATGTTTAGAAAAACAAATTAATTGTTTAAAACAATTTTTTTGGTTTTATCGTTTAATCTTAATAAATATATTCCAGCATTTAGCTGAACTGATCCATTATTCAAATCATGAATAAATCTCCCAGAGATATCACAAATATTAGCTATTTTGTATTCATGTTGGTTGGTTAATGAAACCAATCCATTTTGTATTAAAATTGCATCAAAATTATTATTAACTGAAACTATTGGTGAATATGTATAATCACCATCATAATCAACTTGTTTTAAGCGATAATATATTATTTTATCATTATTTACATTAAAATCTGTATAATTATACAATATATTTTGTTGTGAGTAACCAATTGAAATTATATTGGCTATTTTATAGAAATTAAACGCATCAAATGACTTTTCAATTTCAAAATGCGAATTATCCACTTCTGATGATGTCAACCACTCTAAATTAATTTTATTTTCAATTGACCTCACATTAAAATAAACTAACTCAATTGGTAAAGTTGTAAACGAATGTGTGAGTTTCACATTATCAATTCTTACTGTCCCATCGACCGAGCCACCCCAAAAATAAATTTTAAAATTTGCTGAACCAGTCACCAATTGATTAATTCCCGCACCAAGTGAAACGCAACTTGTTGATGTTGAATTAAATATTGATTGAGAAACACCATTCATATATACAGCAAGGTTGGTGGGTCCAGTGGATGATCTTCTGAAACTAAAACTTAATTGATTTAAATAAAACGAAACATTTGGATATGTTGATATTGTAAACTCATAATAATGAGCGAGATTTATTGCTGGACTAGTCCAAGATTTTGTTATAAAGGATGTGTTGTTATTTGTACAAATCAAATCGGGGCATCCGGCTGCACATCCATCATTAATGCTACTACATCCCGAACCAAGTGGTAAAGTTGTTGTCACAGGTGTTGCATTAAAATATGGAAAAATATAATCAGGATTATTATTACATACATTAAAATCATAAAATACCAAATCTGTTTGTGAGAAAGTTTTAATGTTGAAAACAAAACCAAAAATTATTATAAATATATATTTTAATTTGTTATTTATTATTTGCATATTTTTAAGCGAAAGAATGTTTTTATAAACATAAGTATTTATATATAAAAAATAAAATGAATATAAGAACAAAAATTAAAAAACTTTTAAAGGAATCGGATAGACAAAATAATTTAAAAGATTTTATTGTGGATAATATAGATTTTGATGGGTATGATATTAGACCAACAAAAAATCCATTAAAAACCGGTTTGGAAATATTCGTGAATGAATATGATTTTGAAATCAAAAGACGTGGTATGAAACGAGCATTTATTGAGTATTTGCAAGGTTTACCAAGTTGGATTAGTTTACCGTATTCTTATTATGATATTGAGCATTTAATGTATGCTTTGGGTTATGATGAAATCAAAGATAAGAATATGGAAGATGATGAAATCGCTAATTTATTTTATAACGAGGTTGCAAATATATTTTTAGATAGTATTATCTAAATAACGGAATTTTAGTGTGATTTTCGTCAACCCACCCATCTGCTTCAGATTCCTTAAAAAATGGACCGTATTTAATATTTCTTTCCCTTTCTGTAAGACCTCCTGTTCTTTGTACATACCATGCAACAGGTTTTCTATTTAGCATTTCATCGTGTTCATTAATAATATCAATGATATCTTGCCAACCATATTTTGTTGACCATCTTTCACCGTTTTCTAACCAAGAAAAATAAAATCCACCACTATGATTATATTCTGGATAAACTGAGAAACCCTCACCATTATCATTAATAAATTCTCTGATTGGACCATCATCAAAATATTCATCACCAAGTTTTGGTTCTGAAAATGTTAAATGTTTTGGATGTTTATTAACCGGAATTACAAAATCTGGAATATTCCAACTTCTTTCATCATCTTCACTTAAATTATTCCATTCTTCCCATTGCTCACGAAATTCATTATTAATTAAATAATAATGGGAATTTTTATCTCTATCTATGAAGAAACTTTTATTTATTTTGTATTCCATATCTAATTATTCTAGTTTTTAATCCCTTTTCAGTTACTATATCAATCATATGTTTCGTCCCTCTAGATTCGCCATCCCAAAATGCTATTAGAGCGTCAGCATATTCAGACATTTTAATATTTCGAAGATAACCAGCTTTTTTTTTATATTCATCCCAATTCGCCAAAAAAATCTTAAGACCATATCTCCTTTCATTTGCATATCGTTCACCAAGAGCATCGGCACCTTTAGCGCCTCCACTCACTATCTCGATATCCTTTTGATTTATTAAAATTTTATCGCAAGTTTTCTTTAATAATTCATAATCATTAAAGTCTCTACTACCCGCTATTATTACTTTCATTAAACATTTTATTTTAATATTTGGTTTAAATAATCAAACATGGGTTTTAATTCATCGCAATATAACTCACGATTAAATTCCTCATTTTCTTTACGATACGCATTCACCATTGAACTATCATTACTTATAGAATAACTCGCATTTGCAAGTCTATCGCAGACCTTAACGAATCTAGCAACAGGAATATCGCGAATACCCTGATAGTATTTAGCATTCGCTCGGTCTTTTCGCGTCCTACCTTTTTCATTCGTTAATGCATAGACAGCTTCTGCAATTTGCTCACCGAATTCCTTTTTGATGTCGTTGTAACTTATAAAGTAAATATCCTCTAGTGTGTCGTGTAACCATGCGGATGCTTGCGCTATTTCCAAATCATCATCTTTAAGGAGATATTGGAACTGACTTGCAAATTCACTGACCATTTTAAGATGAACCTCATAAGGTTGATTATCATATTTTTGATTCACAGCATTGTGTGCTTTGATTGCAAACTCCCTTGCTTTATTTACTATATTCATTTTTCTTCAACAATTTTAATGATTTGACTTAATTTTTGCGTATATTCTTGTAAATCAAATATACGTGTCTCTGATGTTAGTAATTCGTTATTTAACCCCTTTACTATAAAATTTTCAACAAAGAACTTAGCCTTATTTAAATCCTCAGATGCGTATATATAATATTTGTTACCAAAATCCGGATAAACATAGTATATATCACGATTTTTATTTGTGCCTAACATATAAAAAATATTTCTTATGATTGGGTATCCATATGCCCAATGTAATCGTTCCACAACCGGAACATACGTTTTTACATCATCAGCTAGAACGTGATCCCAAGATCCCGGAAAATCCTCGCTCTTACCATTATATTCAATAAATTCCATTTTAATTAAAATATTTTTATCTATAATTATTTTATAGTTCACCCAAACTTTTAAATAAAGCTTCAATCCAAATATTCGACTCTTCACAGTTTTCTTCTTGTTCCTTTAATTTTTTGGAAGAATATTCAAAATCTTTTTTCAATTCATCATATTTTTCTTTTAAAAAAACATCCAAGGACATTGTTTCAAGTCGATTTTTTAATTCAGAAATTCTTTCGTCATAATAACTTATATCACAATCTTTTTGAGCATATGAAAGCTGTTCCATAACAAAATTTCTAAAACCAATATGTTCATCAGTTGGTACTACCCACTCATTTGCTTCTTTAAAAATTTTATCAACTAATTTTTTATTTTCTAACCTTTTACTAATTTCTTTTTCACAAAATTCTAAATCTTCAATAATTTTTTTCTTCTCACTTTCATATGCTTCATGTGGATATTGTTCTAAAAACAATAATTCATGTTTAACCTCATCAAGACTTTCTAGATAATATGGGTCAACATATCTCTTCCGATAAGAAGAATCTAACGACTCATCTCGCATATGAATAGCTGCGCTGAATGCTCTTGTACATAATTTAGCAAAATCTTTAAAATTCGTAATTTCACCCTTTTCAATTCTTTCCGTGAATGCTGTTGGCATGTTAACTTGATTTTATGTTTAAATTTAATGCAAATATAATTAATAAATTTCACTTATGCAAGAAGTTATATTTTTTGCACCATTCCTCTTCATTAAATCGCTCATCAACATAACCATACTTTGTCTCAATCCACTTAGCGTGTTCCGTATGTCGAGGTTCCCAATTGCGAATTTCATCTTTGGAGTCCTTCACCAACTGTTCTATTTCTCCGATGTATCTATCGCACATAACATCCCTAGTATCTTTGGTGAAATTCCAATAAACATTTTTGAATCCCATTTCATAAATCATGTCACGAATTTCCTTGCATGGTTCCCAAGGATATGGAATAGATTCCCGAAAATAAATTTCAATACTCCAATCATAATAATCACAACCTATTTTAAGGTCATCAAGTTTAATTTCCGGTTCATATTTCTCGAAAGCATCAAAAAGCATGTCAATAATTTTTGCTTCCGCTAATTGACCGTCAATTAACATATCTGCTAATGTTTTGTGATTATCCATTTAATTGTAGTTTAATTTGTTCGTCCAATTCATTTATATTCTTATTAGAGGTATCCAAGAATTGCTCGAAAATTCTTTTTAAGAAATCAACTTCTTGATTATGAAGGTTGCAATATGGTTTATCAAATGCATCTATACCATCAGCAGATAATGTAATATCAATTCTTATATTATTTGATTGGATTTTATTTAATCTTTCTAAGATTCGAATAAGTCCCTCAATATTAGTTAATTCATCTTTATAGTAATTTACTAAATTTTTATCAATCATTTTTTAATCTTCTTTATTCCAATAAGGTTTTTGATATTTTGGTCTTACCAAATCCCAAATTAGTGGTTTATAATTTCTATTATCCAACATCGAATACAATATTTTTTGATATCTTGGAATCACATTCGATTGTATCCATAATGCTTTATCTTTTCTATTTTCAAGTTGTTGATTATTGAGTTCATCTTTTTTTGTATTGCAGACTGATAAAATGTAATCAAAAGACTTGTTCAAGTCAAATATCTTACCTCTAACCCACTTATCAAATTCATCTGGAACTTTATTCAAGAACGCATAAATATCATCTTCGTTTTTCAAACATTCCCAAATATCAACGTTTGAAAAATTGGTTATTAATTTATGCAAACGAACATATTCATCAAATTTAATTTTGATTCGATAGTTAGATGGTTCAAATTTAATAATATAACCCTCTCTATTTTCTTCAAAAGAATTCTTTAATGATTTATAATCAAATACATTTCCATATTCTTTAACAATATGTGAATTGGGTATTTGACAACGATTAAATTCTTCTTTGCACTGAGACCAAGAAAGTTCCTTATCTTTATGATAGATGGATAAGAAAAATAGTTTTTCCTCATTATAAACCACAACAATCGTGTTTTCAACATAAATTATTTCAACTAGATATGTGTATTCCGGATTTAACAAATCAACACGATACAAATTATGTAATATTTCCTCAGCTTTTTGCGCTTGTTCAGACATAAAAGAACCTCTGGTTGCTACATTCCACTTATTATCATAATAATAAATAATTCCAAGTGATCCATCACATTTATCTTGCACAATCGGATTTTCTTTTACAATAATATTAAACGCGGAGTGATTTTGTGGTAATTCTTCATAATTAAAAAACTTTGAGAATCCTCTAGCAATTAAATTACCGTTCTCATCAAGAATGAGACCACGACAATTAAGCGTAATATCGTCCCACTTATTATCAAACTGAGTTTTTCTTGAGTAATTATAAATAAAAAGATTTTTGGTTGGGTGTTTTGTTTCTTCTACCCAACCATCAATAACATATTGCTTTATTTTATTATGATTCACGATAATTTTTTTATAACAATTTTTCTTAACTGCTCACCAATTGGTTCTGGTAGGTTATCTATTCCAAACCAACCACACTGTGAATGTTCATGACCATCTTGTGCTGTTTCCAAATTAACATCAAATTCATTATCAACCTCACAAAAATAAACATACAAAAGACCTTTCATTTTTTCGCCATTCCTTGTCATTTTTGCAATTAATGAAATTAATTCAATATCTTCGTTTATTTCAATATCAGTTTCTTCAAAAAATTCTCTATATGCTGCATCGATTGGTGCTTCATCTTCTTCAATTCCTCCAGATGGTATACTCCATTCACCTCCTCTTATTTTTTTTAAAGAGCGTTTACATAAAAGAACTTTGTCATCACATTTGACCAAAATTCCAGCATATCTTTTATTTTTCTTCATGTTGTATGAGGTGGATTATGTCTTATTGAAGTTTGTGGTCTACGTTTATTTTTCAAATAATTATTAACCACCCCGATTATATTACTCGCACCAATCGGATTTGCGCTATGTGAATATACCAATGGAAGTTCTTGGTTTGTATCTTCAACATGATGAATTAACCACTTAATTAAATCATAACCAGTGCATTCATTAATGTTATCGTAATCTAATATGTAATTGGTTGCAACATTTTTAAAATATTCTTTCATTGATTCGGGACCAAGATCGTGATCCAAAGAAATTAACTCAACATCTTTAAGTTCAATTTTTTTAATTAAATTCTTAAATTCGTCGCAAGTTCTAACAACTTCCCAACCACCATCTAATGGTGTACGAATATCATCCAAGTAAATTTTCATGTTTTTTTTTGGTAAAGATACGATAATTTCAGTACAATGTCAATTTAATGATATTTATGGTTATGAAAAAGATAAAATTAACAGAATCGGATTTATATAGAATTGTTAGAAAGGTTCTTCTTGAACAGGAGGAAGAAAAGAGAAGTTTTACATTTTCTCCGGGAGCATTTGCATCTTTTATAACATCATCATCAGGTGAAAGATTTGTTAAACATCTTAATAACAAATATGATGAGATTGTTGTTAATGGGCATTTGGATTTAAGTGAAACACAAATTCAATCCTTACCGGATAATCTTAAAGTTGGGGGAAGTTTGTGGTTAAATGGAACACCAATTCAATCCTTACCGGATAATCTTCATGTTGGGGGAAGTTTGTATTTACGAGGAACACCAATTCAATCCTTACCGGATAATCTTGACGTTAAGGGATTGTTGGATTTAAGAGGAACACCAATTCAATCCTTACCGGATAATCTTCGTGTTGGGGGAAGTTTGTGGTTAAATGGAACACCAATTCAATCCTTACCGGATAATCTTAGGACTGGATTAGAAATTGATATTATCAATACACCATTAAGTAAAAATGATGAATTAGTTGCGAACTATAGAAAAAAATATATAATTGTTAAATAATGAAAATAAAAATAAATAACAAAAACTTTAACGTAATACTTAAAACTTCTGTAGAAGGAAGAACTGAAGGTATGATGGGTAAACGATTTAATGGTTTTGATGGAATGTTATTTATAATGGACAAAAATGAAGAACAATCATTTTGGATGAAAAATTGCATTGTAAATCTTGATATCATATTTATAGTAAATGATACTATATCAAAAATTCATGAAAATTGTCCTCCTTGCAAATCAAATGACTGTCCAACATATTCAGGTCAAGGTAACATAGTTCTTGAGCTACCCGGAGGTTCTTGTTCGCATCATGATATAAAAGTTGGTGATAAAGTTGCATATTTCAAAAAATCTTCTTAATTTTGCGGTCTAACCTAAAAAATTAAGAAACATGAAATTAGAATTCAAAGAAACTTTCACAACCATTAAGCGTATTATTAATCATATGTTATTTGTTGTTGCGGTTGCTGGTGGAATCACAGTTGGTTTTTTGGTCGGTATTAATTACAATAAAATTGTTCCTCAACCAAAAACAAAAATCAAATATGTTAATAAAAAAGATGTTAATATTGCAATAGATGAGGGAAATAGATTGATTTTGATTGATAACTTTAGTGGTGATTATGTGATTTACTCAGACAGTGTAGGAAAATCAATTTTCAATAGTTATGCAAACCAAATCATGACAAAAAATGAACCATAAATTTTACTTAAATGTTTGGGTCTATATTATTATTTGTTTCACCATCTTTATGTTTTTCATAATTAAACCTGAGGAAAAAACTACATTAGATGATGGTGATTTATTTTATCTAGCGGAAACAGATAATTCCCCAAATTGTTTAAAGATGTATTACTTCATCGAGAAGTATTCGGATGAATATAATATCCCAAAATATATCGCATACAATGTAGCATACAAAGAAACTAGATATTTGGGTCCATTTCATTGGGGTTATAATCACGCACAAGGTTCAAAAGCCGGTGCTCTTGGTCCTATGCAAATTATGCCAGCAACATCTGAATTTATTAATAAAGAACCAATTGGCGGAAAAAAGCTAAAAACCGATATTGAATATAATGTGCGTACTAGTATGAAGTTATTACGCTATCTCCACAATAAATACAAAAAGTGGGATATTGTTTGTGGTGTTTATAATACTGGTAAAGTACTTGTAAACGATTATGCTATGTATTGCTCAAATACTAAAGATTATAAGAAAATGTGGATTAAACCTCAAAATTAAAAAGAAGAACATCATTAGGTTTTAAATCATTTTCATTCTTTAAAAGTGTATTGAGTTCCATCGGATTCTTAATAATAAAATTACCCTTTTTATTTAACTTTGATAAAATACCGCTCATAGTGTCACCAGATGCGACTTTATATATTAATGCAAAATATGGTTTATCGCCTTTTACATTATATTTTAAATTACCGGTTTCCATTAAGCAAGATTCTGAATAACCGCCCTTGCAAATACGATGTTCCCCCGGTTTTAATCCGGTTGCATCTTCATTAACAATTGATTTTCTTAAATCAATTAATTGTTTTTCTGTTATTATAATTTTAGCCATTATTCTAATGTTAATAGATATTTTAGTTTATTAAATTGACCAAGCATTTCATCTCTTATATTTAATAAGTCAGTGTCTGTTTCGCCTGAAAATTCACCACTTAACGAAATTAAAAACTCAACTGCTGAATCTATAAAGTCTTGAAGTGACATATTTTTTATGTCAAACAACTCAATTGTACCATCTGTTAATTCAAATCTTCCATATTTACCCATAGAGATTTCAACAAAGTCATCAATCAAACCACTTAATTCATCATATGTTTTACCATATGCGTTATGTTTTGCATAAGATTTTGTTTGCCAATGTAAAATTCTTAATTGTTGTTGTAATTCAACGAATGTCAAAACTATCGTGTCTTTCATTTTTTATAAAAATAATTGTTTTATTATCATACCAAGAATATCATCAGTCTGAGGTATTAAACTAGATTTCTCTTGTTCTTTTTCTGGTTTTACTTCCTTATCAACATCTAAATCTTTAGTCATCTCAGAGCCAGAAAAATCACTATTCCAAGCTTGTGTAGATTGTGGTGTCGATGCATATTTTTCAATTCCGTTAAGGACTGTGTTTTTTCCAAGTTTTGCTTCTAGCTCATCTGGACCAATAAAATTAGCCACACCTAGATAATCAAGTAAACCTAAATACCATTTAGTTCTTCTCATCAAAGATCTAACTGATCTATTACCCCAAATTCTACCAACCCCACCAACAACATATTTTGACCATAATGATGGGTCTAAATCTTTGTACGTTCTAAACGTTTTTGTTTTTGCTCCGGGTTTTAAAATATCTTTTATAGTATTTAAAAGACTTATTTTTTCACCAGAAGCGACCGCACCTTTTGCTGCGGTTTTAGTTGTGGTTGTACCTAATTTATATTCTTTAGCACCCTTCGCTAAAAGAGTAATCCATTCATTAATAACCTTCATAAGACCACCAATGACGGGTATTTTTTCGCCTTTCTTTAGAATTTGAATAAGTCTCGGTAAGATTTCATCGCTATTTTTTAACAACTTACCAAATTCAGGTACTTTTCTACCAGCATTTGCTAAATCAGAACTAGTTTTAGCACCTCTTAAAATCTTCGCTCCTTCACCACCTAGTTTAAGTACACCAATTACGGGTTTTGCAAACACATCTCCAAGATAGGGAATTGCTGAAATCATCGACAACATACCAAATAAATGGTCACCTTGTCGAATATAATCTAACCCATTTACAATATCAACAACCCCAGTTGGGTCAAAAATACCTACAACATCCCCTAGCGTGTTCCACCAAGCAGCTTCGGTAATTACTTGTTTCTTTTCTGGATGTAATAAGAATAATGTCTCAACTACAAACTCTCTTTCAGCTAGAGATAGTAAACCCCATTTTATTTCTAATTCTTTCATAACATCTTTTTGTATAAATATACTGACGTTATGAATAATTTATTAATTTTTATTTTCCAAAAGATAAATTTTCCTTTCCAAATAAAATTTTGCTTTTTTTAAATCCTCTAACTCTTTATTGGGGTCTTTTTTACCTGATCTAGCGACATATTTAACTACGTTAAAAAGATAAGCGTCTTTTTCCAAAGACCATGCTTCACAAACTTTTATCACTTCATAGACATTTTCTTTTCCACCATAATGATTTGGGTGGTTAACCATTTCTTTATTTTCCATCTAAAATTTTACAGAAAAATAAAAAAAACAACTTAAATTGTCAACTAAATTCAAAGTTATCAATTATTTCGGATAACTCATCATATAAATGTTTTAATTGTTTAATAAAATTATCCCATAAAGGTTGATTATATTCTTTAAATAAATTTAAAACGACTAAATATTCTGGTATAATTTCATCATCAAATGGTTCAATTAGGTGTTGAAATTCAGATGTTAACTTTAGCTTTTCAAGTAAATTAGTAAAATCGTCAACATTTTCCTCTCTACCAGACATTTTTCTTATTATTTTTTTTGCTTTTGGTAGTATTTCATATCCTTCAGCAAGATGTACAACAATGTTTTTTAGAGTATTTTTTAAATCATTTAATTCTTCTCTATTATTAACATAATTTAATTCATTCAAAATTTCATTATGTAATGCTTCTAGAATTTCGCCCGTCCACGCTCTAAATTCTATGCTGGTACCGTAATAAGTTTCAACGTTTTTACTATCATAATAACTTAAATACTCATCAGTTTGTGACGTTGTTAAATCAGGGTCCGTTGCATGTAAAAACTCATGATATAGTTTATTATATAAATCCTTATCAGATTTAATTAGTAAAGGATTTACAATAAGTTCAATATCAAACAATTTTTTATTTGTACTTACATCTTGAACGTGAGCATAATGATTTATAGATGTGTCCAAATAAACAGTAACCTCATACATTGTCCCATCGTCAACCCTAACAACAATATCATCAACTTTTTCCCGATTAAAAACTTTTTTTTTCTTTTTAAGTTTAAAAATTTTGGGAATTAAGTTTTTAATATTGCGTTTTGTCGCAATATCCAATCTATGACGTATTGTGTCACCCATTAACGCTTATAGTACTTTTGAATTGTGTTCTTAATTGATTCACTTACAACTTTAGAATTTGATTGAACAGCTTGTTGAACTTGCTGTTGTGTCTGTTGTTGTTGAGTTGTTGTCTTATTTTTGCATCCGCAGCCCATGTTTAATTATTTTTAAGATATTTATTTATATAATAAATATTCTAGGATTTGGAATAAATAAAGATTAAACGATGAAAGAGAGATTAAAATTAATTAAAGAAGCGATTAAAGAGGAATTCAATAAAAATGTTTTTGTACTAAACCAGCCTATGTGGACGGTGTTTAACAATGATATTAATAAAATAATTAACTTTTTAAACAAAAAAAATTATGATAGAATTGATATTCCGATGTCTTTATCAATTTATAACAATGAACTAACAAAATTACCGGATAACTTAAATATAAATGGTAGTTTGATACTAATGGCAAAAAATTTAATAGAGTTACCAAAAAATTTAACGGTTCGTGGAAATATAGACGCTAGAGACACAAGTATTGTCAATTTACCTGAAGATGTAACATTAATAAGAGGTAATTTTTATCCTAGTATAGAGTTGGGAAGTAAAAAAAGAAGAGACAATAATGAATGGAATCTTGATTTAGTAGCTAAAGATAGTGTTGGAGAAAGAGCAAATGCTTTATACAAATATATAACCAAAACCTTTGATGACTCAGAATTTGATAATATCAATAATTTTGATGTTTATGATATCATTCCAGAACCAACTAAATACGAAAAAATGTTTCGATTTGAAATACCAAAATTAGATAATAGTGAGTGGGCGGTTGGAACATATTATGAAACAGAAGGTACAGCAATAGAATTTAAAAAAGATGAAATTGAAACCATTGTTGATAGTCTTGATATTGATGTGATTGAACCGTATTTAAATAAAAAACAAATGTTAAAAGACGCATTAGAATATATTTCAGATGCAATATATGATGACCCAGAAGGATGGGGAATTGATCCTGATGATATTGATGAAGATGGTGGATATAATGAAGATGTAATTTCAGAAAGAATTGATTTTTATTCTGAATTGGCTAGAGAAGATATTATTCAATTTTATAAGGATAATGGTATGGAAAATAAGATAAATGATTACTTAATACTTAAGGATTTTGTTGCTGATATTATAGAAAGTGATGGTTTTGATTTCTTAGATCAATATTACAATAATATTGGTGAACAAAGAATTAATTTAAACGACTATTATATTGCGAGAATAGATTGATTTTTTTAACAAAAAAATTATTTTGTTTTTATGGAAACAAAAAAAGAAGAATCTAAAGTAAATTTCATGTTGAGTCCTGATTGGATTATTCAACAACCAATCGATTTTGAACATAAAAAATATGTCCTTTTATCATTTTTAAAGAAATGTGAGGAAAAATTCAGTCAAGGTGAAATTTATCCATATTTTATAGAATTGTCATTACATTTTGCAAATGCTCATGTTCTTGAAAAAGAACACAAAATATTTTATACAGATAAAGTATTCAAATCTGCGGATGATGAACTTTTGATAAATGAATTAAAGAGTATTAAAATTCCAGATTTTTCACCAAATGAGAATTTAGAATTAATAAAAATAAATAAATTTTTTGGACTCAGAATTTATGAATATTTTTCTGTTGCAAAATCAATGTGGACATTAGCGTTTGAATCCACAAACTTAAGATTTAAAAGAAATAAATCAAATTGTGATTTGAATAAAGGTTTTGTTATTTATAAGAATTTATTTAATAAGAAAAATTATATTTGGGAATACTCAATTGAAAACGAAATAAAAAGTATAGATAACAAATGTATATTTAATTTAATTCTTGAGATTGAAACTGAAATTAAGAGTCCACTAAGAACTATAAAAAAATACACAACATTTAATCAAGAAGTTGTTAACTCACTACCAGTTATTGAAATGTTTTCAACACAGAACTTCCCTGTTTCTGGTACGCTGGCCCCCATTTTTAAAAGAAAACTTATGAGTTATATATATCAGAACAAGAGAAAAGAAGACTAAAAATTAAATTCTTTTTTTAATAATTTCAATAGCCTCACTTATTTCATTATAATCTCTACTTGGAGCAAAAAGTTCTGCTTTTGTTGTACCTTCTTCAATTATCATAAACGCGGGAACAAACTCGTTTTGTGTTACCTCCTTAAACAAATCATATTCCAACTCATTTTCATCAATATCCAAATCATGATATGTAATATTATTCTCAGATAACATATTTTTCATTATGTCGCAAAAAGGACAACCTTTCATTGTATAAACAACCAATATTTTATTTGTTTTCATTATTTTTTGCAATTTTTTTTAAACCCATTATGAATAGATTTAAATCATTAATATTTTCTGGTTTATAAAAAATTTTAATTTTCGTTTCACCATTAATTGACTTAAAGTATATAAACAGATTTTGAGTTGTTTTTATGATTATCTCCTCACTATCAATTTTAAATTCATTAATACTATTAACATTTTTATATTCAAAATATAACTTATTATCGTTCTTTAATAAATCTTGATATTTGATTTTAAAACTTTCACCAAAACTAATGACGGAATGAAAAAATTTATCATTTCCCTTTAATAGATTCAATATTTCATAATCATTTTTAAAAAATAAAGTGGTAGTTTCGTTATACATTTTAATTAATTTAAACAAATTTGACCAATCTTAGTTGAAATGAATGTCTTGTCTATTTTTTTGTTTGTGGTTAATGCGACCACAATTTCAATTAATTGTTTTTTGGTTAATTCGGCTTCTTTGGTTTCTGCATAATTTTCATAGGATTTATTCTTGATTTCTTCATAAAATTTTTCTCTATCGGACTCACCAATTAAAGCCAATAAATCATTAGGATTTTTTTCAAAAAAATTAATTATATTATTTAAATAAATTTCAACCTCAATATTTTTATGCATATTTAATAACTAATATGTTTTTAATTTCCTCACTTCTTTTATCCAAATTAGGTAAATCCGCTAAATCCACCCATTGAACAGATTTCATTTCTAATAGCGATTCGGGTAATTTTACTAGGTTTGGATTATCTGATATGCTAAAAAATTCTAAATTTTCACAATTTACAATTGTTTCTGGTAAAGTTTTCAAAACTCTCCTTAGAGTTAAAATTCTTAAGTTAGTAAAGTTACCAATATTATCTGGAATATCTATAGCTATATTTATATTTTTATCATTGTTTTCAATATTAATAATTTCAACACTTTCTGGGATTGTTTCAAATATATTGTAATCAGGGTATAATCTAATTACTTTTGTAATTTCAGCGTCCGGTAATTTTATATCAACACTATTAGTATTAAATTCTGAAATACTTGATATTATTTCCTTCCTCATTGAGTTTTTTATTGTTGCCATTTCTGGTAATAATAAGAATTCAATTTCATTTGAACTTAATTTATTTGATGAGGTTTTAATCGAGTTGGCTAGTTCTTTTATTTTCTGAAGTCTAAGTTCTTTCATTTTTGGAAGGTTCAGTTTAAGTAGAACAAAATCGCTAGGTGTTAAATCTTTTATTGATGCATGTTTAATATGCTCAAATCGTCTATTGATATAATAACTTCTAACAGTAGATGGACTTCCAGAAATCATTTCTTTAGTAATATTTCTATCATTAGCATAGGATAAATATTTTTTCATTAAATCCGATGTTAAATTTAAATATTGTTCCGTAGTTAAAGTTGGTGAACCTATTTCAAGCCACATTCCCGTTACTTCCTCCGGTTTTTTATTAACTTCCGCCGCTATTCTATTAAAATATTCGATAGGATTTTCTCCAACCGCTGAACTAGATATATTTTGAAGTCTATTAACCATAATTAATTCCTCTTCACTAAATGGTCTCCAAATAAATAAATTTCTTAAATTTTTAATTCTTGGTATTTTTTCTACAATCGTATCCCAACTGGTAATGCGACTTCCTGAGAAATTACCACTATTTGTTATGTCAGCAAGATAATAATTAGTATCATCGTCAACTAAAATAACAAAATATTTATTTATTGGCTCTTCCTCATTTAAATCAAAAACAAAGTACATTGTTCTTTCTTTACCCATCGAACCAAATCTGTATGAATAATAATAATTTGAGTCTTGAGGTGGTCTAGATATACACCAAGATGCTTTATCGGAACCTAATCTAACACACTGCTCTTTGCTTTCTGGTTCAAAGATAAGTAAATTATCTTTATTATATATTTTTTTTATACTACTATATTTTTCTTCACCTGAAAAATCACTTTTTTTAGTTTGCCCAAAAGTTCGATATAAATCATCAAAAAAATATTCAAACTCTTGCTCGTTTTTAAAGTCTAATAAACTTTTTGCTTCAAGAGGTATACTAAACATATTTTCAGTAAAAAAACTTATACTTGCAAGTAATATGTTTTCGTCTATATTTTTTATTTTTTTTGAAATCTTATCATAGATTATTTTTGAATAGTTACTTTGAACCATTTCTTTAAAAGATTCAAAATCTTTAAAATTTTTAAAGTTCGAATCTTTTTCAGATAATTCGTCTTTAATTTCATTAAAATATTTTACAGTTTTCTTTAGCATTGGGTCAACCGTTCCGCCCATTACTTTCTTAAAGTAAGAAATAATATTTTCTTTTTGTTTTTTTGATTCTTTTTCACTTTCTTTTTCTTTAACTAATGATTTTAAATCCTCATAGTTATATTTAGTAATATCTCTCTGTGATGGTTCTAGTGATTGTTGGTAATTCTCAAATGAATTAATAATATTAACGATATTTTCATCGGAATCATCAGTTTCTTGTTTAAATTTGTCTAACATCGTTTTTTTAATTCCACTAGACAATTCATTTAACAAAATGGTGGATTCTTGTACTAGAATTTTTTTAAGAACTTCTAATGTTTTCATTAGATTTTATAATTTTAAATTAATTTATTAATAAATATTAGCATTTCCCTTTAAATTTTTATATAAATAAATATTTTTTTATAAAAAAATGGAAACAAATAAAAAAACTTGTAGCAAATGTAAGAAATCGCCGGTGAAGTTCCAAAACCCGTTGGTTTTACTTGCCATTTACATATCACTAACATCGATTTATGGTAATTATTTATTTTTTAAAAAATTAATTAATTATCTTAGTATTACTTTTTAAATCTAACGACTTTCTTTATCAATAAGTCACCTAGATGTCCACTTCCTCTAAAACCCTTACCCTTAACTCTTAGAGGAATTGACGTGTCGAATGTTTCCGGTAGCGTAATCGTTAGATTACCGCTTGGGTGAGGTATTTCTATCTTATCCAGATTTAACTCGTCTAATGTAAAGATTTTAGTATAAACAAGATCATTATCTATACGTTCAAAATTATTTTGAGGTTCAATATTAACTTTAATTATTAAATCTCCATACATACTATTTTTAAAATCTCCTTTACCTTGAACTCTGTATAGTGACCCGTTTTGAACACCAATTGGTAAATTCATATTAAGATTATCTGTCTGTGTTTTAAATCCATTACCTGAACAACTAAAGCAGGGATTAACAATGGTAGATCCATTACCGGAGCAAGTATCACATATTGTTTGGATTGTTTGTGAAAAAAATCCGTTTCCAGTTCTTTTTAGTTTGGTACCGGAACCGGAACAATCTGAACATTTTTTTCGTTCTCCACCATTTCCATTACAAGAATTACATGCAATATTTCTTAAATATGTAATTGGTTTATTTATCCCCAAAAAAGAATCAACAACACCGATAGAAACAGTAATAATTTTCTCAGGTGCAGAAGGTCTTCTGGTTCTATTTTGATTAAATAGATGATTTAATAAATCGTTAATATCTCCAGCACCACTAGAAAAACCAAATGGATTTTTCCTTTGATTATCATACACGTTTCTTTTTTCTGAATCGGATAAATTCTCATACGCCTCACTAATTTCTTTAAATTTATCAGCACCATTTGGATTTACATCTGGATGATATTGTTTACTCATTTTACGATAAGATTTTTTTATCTCGTCAACTGATGCTGTTTCTGGTACTCCTAAAATTTGATAATAATCTTTCATGATATGAATTACTTAATAGTTTTATTTAAAAATAAAAAACAAAGAAAAATAATAAAGAAATTTAACACTTTCAATCGCGCAAAAGATTTTTTTAAGAAAAAAATAAAAGAAAGTGAATTAATTAAATTTCCGAAATTAATTGAAACTGGACGACCAATAGAGCACGAATTAGCTATTGTTGGAATTAAAAACACAAAACATAATATATTATATAAAAGAGATTCTGTGGGTAGGTCAATTAAAATTGAGTTGGAGGATAATACAAGAGAAATTATAGAGTTAAGTCCGTATAACTTAGAAGAACAAATTTTTGATATTAAAAATCAAAAAAGAATATTTTTAACTGAGTTTATAGGCCGGTATTTACCTAAAAAAAATATAAAAATGGTTTCCAAACTAAACCATAAAATTATTGTTCAAAATGAAGAAAAAATTAATCTTTTTTCATTAAAAAGTGAAGATGATGCTAATAGATTTATATTAATATTAAGCTCTATTTTTTTGGAGAATCGAAGAGTTGATACTCTTTTTGTTAGAGATATAGATACACTACAAAGAAAGTATTTATATAACCTATTAATTGATGCTGGTTATGATAAACAAGCATTATATAGAAAATTTACAACTCATCCTTCAAAAAAATGAAATCAGTACCTGAAATATCGATTTTAAATTGATTATTTGTTATTACCATTCCATTTAATTCAGTTAAGACACTATTGTAAACACCTTCTTTTAGTTCAAAAACAACGGTTGTTTTACCCTCCAGTAAGTTCTGAAGTTTATCTGTTATTTCTGCTAAATCATTTAAAATCCTAGTACTTTTATTATTCGATTCCATATTGAGATTGGTTTTTGTTTATGAATTAATTCTTCTTTTTTCACTAATTTTAGTTGTTGGATAATTTTTTGCTTTTCAAATTCAAGCTCAATTTTATCTTTCTCAATCTGGTTATTGTACCACGTCATCAATTTTGAGTTCTCCATCGTCTTCGGATATTTCTTTTATAACTTCAATTTTCAATAATTTTAAAGAATCTAAATTATTTTGATCAAACAAAGCTTTCAATTCATTAACTTTATTTTTAAATAATTTTTCTTTATCTTCACGTTCCCTATTTATCCTAATTATTGTTTTTATATTCTTAAGCGTATTACTTAAAGACTCTTCCTTAAATTCTGAAACAAATGAAAAAAATCTAAACTCACTATCTTGATTCTCATTTTCAACAACTTTAGAATCCTCAATGACTGATTTTGGTATAACCCATTTAGATGGAAATTTTACATCTATTGCTAGATATTTCTCTAATTTTCTTATTGAAAATAGAAATTCAAATATATTATTTAATTCTTTAAAGAAATCCATATTTTATGATGTTATATAGGTTATGAAATAACTAATGCAAGTCCCGATGAAGATAAGTTCCCTACTACGAAAATCCATTTTCTTAGGTGGAGTTTGTAGTAGGGAACTCACAAAGTTTAATATTGTCCTTATGAGGACTAATGTTGAAAATACAAATAAGAATTTTTCAACATCAAATATCATCAAGCTTCGGCTTTACGATGATTAATAATTTCCTCTCTTAGTTGTTGGAGGGTCGCTTTAATTGATTGTGCTGTTTTTCTTGCTCTTGTACCCGCAGAGTTATTTCCTTTTTGGAAAAATTTATTGGTATCCAATTCAAGTTCAGCAACTAATTGCTTAATTATTTCAATAGTATCCATTTTTTTTAATCTTTTTTTAGTTTATTTATATAAAAATAAGATTTTTAGGTTAAAGGTAAACAATATTTAAGTTTTTATCCAATTTTTTATATAATTCGGTTAACATATCCAAATCAGATTTTGTATATTGTGCATTAATATCAAAAATATTATGATAAAATTTATCTATTGAATCTCTAACTATTTCATTTTTTTGGGTATAAAATGCGTCAATAAAAAAACTATAAAAATATTCTTTATGTTCACCGGTTAAATTAAAGATTATTTTTTCTTTTTTAAAATTTTGAACAGTTTTATTCCAACACCATTCGAAATGTTTAATTTTCTCATCATCATTTAAGATAATTGTTGTTTCGGTTTTTTCATCAAAACTACCCAAATACGTTTCCTGTATTAAAGAGGTTAAACTAATTGTAAAATCGAAAAACAAATCAAGTTTTTCAATAATAATATTATTCATATTAAACCAAAGAGTAATATCCTCAGGATTTAATGGTTTAGATATCCAGTTAATAAAATTCTCCATATGTTTTTATCATATGGAGAATTTATAGTTAATTTAATAAAGTTTTAAAGTCTTTATTGTGTTTTTTGATTATAATTAATCATTTTAAAGATTTTATTCATTTCTTCGTTAATTTTATCTTTTTTAGAATCCTCAGTTGATTCTAATGTTTTAAAGATTTTATTAACTTCCATTCCTTTTTTTGCATCAGTTTCACCAGCAAAATCAGTTACCGGTTGAGGTGCTTTGTTATATGACTGTCGCTTTAATGCTGCTAAATAATTCTTTTTTCTCTTTTCATTTATTTTTTCACCTAAGTCTGTTTTTTCAGCATTTGCATAATCTGACGAATTTCCTGTTTTTGACGAACCTTTGATGTTCATCTCAACCCACTCTTCATTAGGTTTAATTTCATCATAGTCTATATTCTCCATACCTGCGGTCTGTGCAAAGTTTTCAATATATTCATCAACCGCTTTTGAGGGGGTATATGCCTTTTTAGTCATTTTAGTCAATTGACCGTTTCCTTTTGGAAATGTTTTAGGGTTCATATCAAAATCACCTTTTGAACCGTCTTTTAAATATTCTTTAAACTTTTTTGTGACCGATTTAATGTAGTCATCATTTTCTTTACCAGACTCTTTATGTGATTTTTTATAAACATCTAAACCCTTAGCAGATTTTTGTTCGTTTACAATATTTTCGATAAATGTGACCATTTCTTCTTCTGTCATTGTAACTTTATCACTCTTTTTAGGTTTTCTATTATCTTTAAAAGCTTTTTCTGCCTCAAGTCTAGTAACATCATAAACTTTACCAACTAAACGATACATATCGTTCAAACCACCACCACTTCTATGTGTTGTGATACAATCAACATTTGATTCTTTAGGTGGGCAAATTCTATGACCGCTTTTTAATTCGCTGATATCGAACTTTAAAATTTTTTCAAAATACTTGATTAAATTATTATATTCCTTTTCTTTAGAAATTTCATTAATTATTTCAATGGATTCACTAACTTTAGCTTTTCCTTTACCTTTCCAACCTTGTTTAGCTCTTTTAGCAAAATAAAGCTGACTCATTTTAGTTTTGTTTGAATCAGGAACTTTTTTACCTTCTTCTTTATATTTTTCATTTTGATTTTTTAACTTCTTAATTGCAGCATCAAGTTCAGAAATTGACATATCGACATATTCACCCGTCTGTTCAACATCAACATCACCTTTCCACTTCTCATCTAATTCGGAATATTCTTCAACTTTAAATTTTTTACCGTCAACTTGAAATTCTTTTTTATTTTCTTTTCTTGCGGTGGCTAGTGCTCCAGTAAACGCATTACCTTCTTCAACCTCTTTACCCATATCTGTTTTTAATTTTTTAACAATTGATTCAGCTTTTTCTTGGATGGATTCTTCAAGAACTTGATTTATTAAGGATGTGATATATTTTTTTTCGTTCTCCATTTTTATTTTTAATTATAAATATCGTTATATTTTAAATTATTCCTTTTTTTTGCATTTCATAAATGAGAATATTTTTAATTATATTTTCAGATATATTATGTTTTTCAGAAATCTTTTTAATAATATTATTAAGTTGTTCATTTTCAAATAACTTCAACGACTTAATGTTGCCTTGATTGCAGTATGGAAAGGTCTTACATTTTTTCTTAACTTCAACAAATTTACCACCGGGGTACTGTGTTTTAGAGGCTCCTCTCCAATCTTTTTTATTCATGCTTTTAGCTAAGAATGCTGGACCCGAATACTGACCAGCAGATGATGCGCCAGTAGCTTCTTTTGTTTCGGTTTTCTTTCCTTTTTTTTCCAGTTTTTCTAATTTATCGTAATATTTTGGATCTTCGGTAAGATGATCCATAGCAATTTCTTTTCTAGAACCAGTTTTACTAACATGTTCTTTTTCAACATTCATACCTTTCTTTAATTGTTTTTCTAATGTCGTTTTTTTAACATTATGTTTTTTTGCTAATTGATTTAACGTTTTATTATCTGCCATACCACCTTTAAGGGTCTCTTCTTTGGTTTCACCATTAGAAAGTGACTGAATATATGCACCAGATGACCCCGATGTTGTCGCTTCTTTTGTTATTCGTTTTTTAGTTTTTTTATTTTTTTCTTCGTTAGCATTAACTTTCATCTGATTTTTTAAATCTGATGCTTTTATTGCCATTTCACCTCTAGAAACATCACTTTGTGCTGCTGCTTGTGAAAATGCGCTATCTATTGTATCTTTAATGTTTGCCATTATATTATGCTGATTTTATTCTTGATTCCCAGTAAGATCTCTGGGTATACATGAATCCATAAAATTCACGTAACATTCTTACAACAATGTCCTTAACATCGCTTTCAATCTTACCTCTAGAAATTTCTTTTCTAATCACATCAATCATTTTATCCTCAAACTGATTTAGTGTGTTAGAATTTAAGAAATCTTTAATTTCTTTTCTAATCATTACTTCAATATCTCTTTTATCGGTATCGGTTAGTGCCATGTGATATTATTTTAAAGGTTCAGTTTTTTTTCTTATTGTAATTATTTTACCCCATCTAACTTTAAATTTATCATAAAATTTTTGAAGTTTATCGATAAATGCCAAATATTCTTCATCTACTTTATTCATAGTGCCATTTACATAAATCCCGTTTGTTTCACCGACAGAAAAAATAAATTCTAAATCCATATCAATTATTTTACCTGACCATTCAACATCGCTAGAGTATAAATTAAGAGGATAAAATTCAACTAGATTTGAAACTTCCTCTATGAATTCATTCATTGTATCTTGAAATGCAGCTTTTTCATCGATAGTTAACTGTAAATCGGAATTTGTTTTACCATGAACAACAATAAACCCACCAGAAACTCTATATTTCTGTTGTTTATCCTTAGGTGTGACTTCATCACGTAATTCATCATCTTCGATATCTTTTTCAATTTCTTTAGCCATATTAATTCTTTCTTGTTCAGAAATTAAAGAAGCATTATTCCAAATTTTTTTAATATCTTCCATTACCAAATCATTTTTCTGTAATGATCTAGATTTTTTAAGTAATTCTTTTATTTCGTCGTAATTATTTTTCATATTCTAATTTTTTAATAAAGGTTGAGAAGGGAAACGATGGGTTTAAATCGGTATAAAATGAGTTATAATTACTCCTACAAGTAATTCCTTCGTAAGTTTCAACTGAAACAGATTTTGTATTATGTCCAATAAATTTATATTTCATTGACATTTCCATTGTTATATTTTTACATAATTCAATTAATGAGTTTATTTGTTCGTCGGTATAAGTATCCCAAAAAAAATAATCTCTCCACTTCTTCTCATAAATATCTTGTTTTTTAATAATTCCCAACCAATTTGAATAATAATCTTTCATAGGAACTTTCTCAACCCAACCAATATTTTCTAAACATATATGTATTAAATCATTTTTATTACTTGATAAAAAATATTCAGAAATACACTCTGGGCTTATAAAACAAAAAATCTCACCATTTTTCTTTATAAAATAGTGAGGTATTTTTTTGCTTTTACCGTTAAATCTATAAATTAGTTGATTTTTGAAATCATCAAAATATCTAAAGGAGTTTGAAAGTAATATTTGTTTTTTACTTTCATTTTTCTCAAAGATATCTGTTGTTAATTTAAACTCATTATTCACCATTTTTGGTGTAGACTAATTTTTTTATTGTTGGTTCTGTTTGATTTTGAGTTTCATCAATGACTGAATCTTCTGTGATTGATTGTTTTTTTAATAAAATTTCCTCCATTTTTTTAATTTCTTCTTCTGTTGGGTTAATCGGTTTTTCTTCTGGGAGTTGTTCGTTCTCCCACTTTGATAACTTTTTACTCAATTCCTCAATATCTTGCGTATCTTGTTGGATTGATTTGGTATTAATATCATTAGTTTTAACTTCTTTATCTTCTTTTTGTTTTTCAGTAAAAACAACCAGCATGTGTGCAAAAGTCAATGAAATAAATGGTAATAACCCACCGGTAAAGAAAGCTAATATTCTTTTCTGAGATGGTATATCTAACAACTCAATTCCCATAGGTTCAAATAAAGGGCCAATTAATTCAACCCAATTTTTAAATGCAACTGATGTTTCATCAATAAATGAGTAGGCAAAAAAAAGATTACCTAGAAATTGGATTATTGTTACGATTATAAATGGTATATAAATAAATCTACCCATTTTAACAGAAACTGCGGCTAATGCAGATAGTGCAGCGATTTCAATTGCTATTGATAAATAGATAGACCAAACAATTGGATTTGATAATTCATACATAGTTGTTACATGAGAAATAGAAACAAATGCAACCAATAAAATTGGTATTATAAAGCAAGTTACTATTATGTTTTTCAAGTTATTTTGTATCCAATTTTTCATGTCATTGATTTATATTTTTATAATTGCGCCATGTCGAATAGAACCAAACAATTAAAGTGATAATTAATAACAATGTTCCAACCCAACCATTCTCATTCCAAGTAATAATAGATGTGATATGACCAAAAATCATTATCATGGACATAATAATTACTTTTGTCCAAGGTGTTCTTCCAACACCTGTCGGTCTTTTTAAGTACTGACAAAATGTTTCTTGTCTTATTTCATCTAACCTATATTTTAATTTACGACCAGCATTATTGATCACTTCAACACCAATTATGGCGTTATCTTCATCTTCTAATGATGGTGTATATATGGGCCAAGAATTTAATGTTAATAATCTTTTTACAATATACCATTCATTTGTTTCGATTATGAATATTCCCTCACCAACATTTGGAATCCAAACATTATTTTTTATGTCTTTCATTTTTTAATTGATTAATGGGTATTTTATTTTTATCGCTCAATTCCTCCAATTCAAGAAAATCCCACATATTATTTTGTAGGTTTTTATTTAATGTTTTTTCAGTGATTGTTCTTTTTTCCAAAGAATCTATTTTATTCTCAATTATCGTTATTTTTTTATTAACTCTAGAAATTTCGCTACCAGCACCACAGCTTCTAAAGAAGATTAAAAATAGAAATACCAGAACAATAATATTAAAATATTTTTCAATTATTTTCATTTTTTTTTTGTTTTTTTTAATAAATATCACATATATTCAAATAACTCTGATGATTGGTTTCTAAGCTTTCTCAATGCTCTTTCTTTTATTTGACGAATACGTTCTTTGGTAAGATTAAAATCATTTCCAATTTCCTCAAGTGTTCTTGTTGATCCACTTAAACCAAAATAATCATCAATAATAACTTTCTCCCTCTCATCAAGAATATTCATAACATCAAATAATTTTTGTTTTAATGTGTCCTGAGTTGAGAACCCTGAGTCGGGTGATAACGCATTTGGGTTTACAATTACATCAATCAATGAATCACCATCTTCATTAATATTCATATCTAATTTAACAATTGACGGTAATGAAGAAAATCTATCTGACAGGTTATCACCAGTTTTTTCAGACTTTTTCTTTTCCTTTTGTAAATCTTGAATTACGTTTACAGGAATTCTAATTGATCTAGATTTTTCATTTAATGATTGAATTACTGATTGTCTAATCCACCAAACAGCATATGAAATAAATCTTAATTTTTTGGTCCAATCAAAGCTATCAATTGCCTTAATCAAACCCAAATTACCTTCAGCAATTAAGTCACCCAATTCCAGTCCTTGATTTTGATATTGTTTTGCCACACTAATGACAAACCGTAAGTTACCCTCAAGGAGTTCTTTTTTAATATCATCTATCTGCTCTTTATTTGCGATGCCGCTATTCATTACTTCAGAAAGCTCTCTTTCCCTTTCAGGAGTCATTACTTTAAATTTACGGATATCTTTTAAGTACCCATAAATTTCTTCTTGGTTAATTGAAACTGTAGTGTTTTTGTCTTTCATTTTATTAATATTTTGAGTTTTTTAAAAAATTTTTTTCTTCTTCGGTTAATGATTCATAACCAGTTTTATTTATCTTATCTAAAATGTCATCAATTGTATAATTTATTTTTTGACTTTCGGTATTGTCTTGTGGTGTAAAAATTGTGACACCAAAAGTTGTGCCGCTTATCGGCAAAGGTAATGAAATTTCCCCTTCAAAAATAGAAAAATTTGGTCCAACTCCTTTTTTTTCTGGAATAAAATTTCTAGTGTCCAAATCAACATTTTCTGTTTCGTTCTCTAAATCAAATAAATGATTATATAAATTTTTTGGCATATTTACTGACAACTTGTCAGAATAATTTAATAAAAAATATTGATTTACTAATAATGCGAGAACTTCAGAAACATAATCCTTTAATTCATTAAATTCTAAATCAGTTTTAAAATTTATAATCATAGAATTATCACCATAATTAAATTTTAATTTTGGTGAAACAACAATCGGTGAAAGACATTCGGTAATTAAAGTAATTTTATTTTCGTTATCTTTAAAATCCGAATAAATAAACAATAAGTATGTTTCCATTTTATTTTTTTCTGATATTTATGTTTAAAACTATTTAATATGTCTAAAAAAATTAAATTAACCGAATCTGAATTAATTACTGAATTAAAAAAATTTTTATTAGAGCAATCTGATAATGATGAGTTTAATGATGAAGAGATTGATGACTATAATCCAAGACAAGAATTAATTAATAAATTAAAGCAATTAATAGATTCTAATGATGAATTTGATGAAGCTGTCATTGATGATATTGATTCAGATGGTAAGCCACATAGAAGAGCTAGAGGCTCGATATATGTTGATTTATTTGTTCCTGAAACTGACGATAAAGAATTTGATCGTAATGTTGCCATGAAAATGATGGAATATTTTGCCAGCCAAATTAAAGAAAATAATTATGTGGGCGGTGTTGCATTTAAAACTGGTGATTTAACAAATCCATTTGATGCTAAATTTTAATTAACAATCTTACTAATGTTATTTTCTTTCTTAATTTTAATTATACTATCAGCCCAATTTGATACTAATGGATTATGTGTAATAATTAAGATTTTGTCAAAATACTCCTTTATTTTCTTGAAGAACTCTCCAACCATTTCTAAATTATCATCAGATACTTTACCAAAAATCTCATCGAATACTATAATATTCGGTTTCGGTAATGAACAAACTTTTGACAGAACGGACCTAAGGGCTAGACTTGCAATTGTTCTTTCATAACCAGAACCTGTGACCATAAGTTTTTCAATTCCGCTTGAGTTATCCGTCATCCAGAACTCAACTTCATTTTTATCATTTATTTTAATTTGAAGAGTAAATAATGCGGAATCCTCAAGAAGTCTTTGGAGTTCAGAATTAATTAATGGAATCATAGATTTCATTATAATTTTTGAAATTCCATTTTTACCGTAAATATCAAGATATATTTTATATATTTTCTCTTTTTCAAATTCTTCAGCAATTTTAATAATTCTCTTATTGTTCTCATCTATTTTCTGATGATAAGATTTAATCTGGAAATTGTTGTTATTAATTTCTTTGTTTACCCTATCTTTATCCGAATTTAATTCATCAATCCTAACTTTTGCTTTTATTAGCAGACCATCAATCTTTTGATTATCTGCAATTTTACTTTGTGCATCATTATATCGATTAATTTTTTCCTCAATAGAGTTTATTTTAATATCGCAAGCATCAATACTAACTTCAAATTTCTCCTTAATTAATTTTGCTTTTTCATATTCATCAAATTCTTTCTTTAATTTAGTAAAACTTTGTTCACTAACAGATAATGAATTTAGTTCATTATTAATTAAATTTAATTTGTCGGTTAAATCATTTTTTCTAGAAATTTTTTCCTGCGTATATGTTGCATTTATTAATTCAATTCCGCAGTGCTCACATTTTATCCCATTTGAGTACTTAGACATTAATGAATCAATTTCTCGTAATTGACTACCTATAACAGCAACTTCACTTTTTCTAGTTGTGATTTTTTCTTTAACTTCATCATGTTTATCCTCATGATAAAATTCCGATGGTTCAACTACTTTAAGGACGGATAATTCTTTTTGATAATCAGTCTTTTCTTTGGTTATCTTTATAATGTCGTTTTTAGCTTTTTCGGGTTCAAAGATAATCAAATCTTTGTCAATATCAGAATGTTTTGTTTTTAATAAATCTTCGCGGTATTTTTCACCGATTTTAATCTTCTCGATAACCTCATTTAATTTAACATCAAGTTCTTTATTAGAATCGTTTAAAATACCAATCATTTTTTCATGTTCAATATTGTCATTTTTTAATTGCTCAACATTAAACACATTTGAAAGCATTCCTTTTGAATAATTCGAGTAAAGCTCTTTAGCTATTTCTTCTTTCTTCTTAAGAACATCTAACCCAAGGAATCTACTTAAAACTTGACCTCTAGCGGTGGGTTTTGCTTCTAAGAGTTCTTCTAGATTGGAAGATGTTGTTAGAATAGTCATTAAGAAATCTTCTTGTTCACCAATTGATGTTTTTATAAATTTCTCAGTCTCTCTTCTTTGTTCTCCTGTGAAATTTTGAAGCTCACCATCTGGAAGAACTTTAAAAAAATCAAGTTCGGTTTTTACATTCCACTCACCTGTTTTATTTAATTTTCTTTCTGCGGTTCTAATAATCACATAATCTTCACCATCAATATTAATAGTTCCCTTTACAGTGACCTTATTCTTATCTGAGAATTTATTAAAGATATCTTCAGCTTTTGAAGTTCTAGATGTTGAGTTAAAAAATAGATATAAAAGTAATTCCAGCCCTAAAATTGTTTTACCCCCGAAATTTTTTGGATTCGACTCAATAACACTAATACCTCTTAATGTTTCATAATCCAAAACTTGGTCCTCACCATACGATAAAAAATTTGAAAATTCAATTTTTTTGATATACCATTTTTTAAATGGTGAAATATCTGGGTTACTTAATACCAAATTATTTTCAACAATGTTGTTTATTCCAACAACATCCTCATAAGAATTCTCAAGACCTTTTTGAGTTAAATAATTTTTAACAACATCAAGTTGATAATTTTTATCTAGAATGTTAAAAGAGGTGTCAACAGTTGTATCCTCTTCTTCTTTCTCAAGGATTGTTTTTAAAACAATGTTAACATTAGAGGTATTATACTTCTTTGAAAAATATGTTTTGACACGCTTAATTCTTTCCTGCGTGAAATTTTCTGGTGAATCCTCCCAAACAATCTGTACATAGGGGTTATCTAATTTTTCTATTGAAATATTCATTCGTTAAATAGTTTTTTGCTCTTCATTTTGTGTATCACCTGATGTTTTAGCACTAATCTCCTTAATTCTCTCCATCATTACTTTTTTATACATTTCACTGTATATTTTCTCAACACGATTACGTTCTTGTTTAATACGTTCATTACGTGCTTTAATTTTTTTTCTATGTTCTTTCTTTTTTTGTCCCATTTTATTTATTTTTAGATTCTTCAAACCATTCAACAATGGCGTTTATTGACCAAACAATTCCGGATGAATAAATTCCATCGAAAAACCATGAAATATATTTTGATATATCAAACAACTCATTTGTTGGTGAATATACAAATACACCTAGAAAAAACCCACCCCAGACCGAGAAACACATCGGACATGATAGTATTCCGCTTATAAAATTAGCAAGTTCATTAAGCGGTAATTTACTATTACCCCACGATTCTAAGTCATTTCTTAATCCGGAAAAGATTGAACCGTAAACCATTATATTCATTAAGCCGTAACTTAATATACTCCATAAAATTAATTTTGTTATCATACTATTTTATCAATTATTTGGTGGATATACAATTCTAAGTTGATTTCTTGGCTCATCCCGTACAACGTATTCCGCTGTATTGTTTCTAAAATGATTTTCATCGTATACTTGAAGTTCATTACTCACATCTTTAACGTTATCCTCCATTAAAGAATTATAATTTAGAATTTCATTTTGACTAAACAAAGAAAAATTAGAATTTTTACAATTATGAATTTCGTTTTTGATAATATCAAGAACATCTATAGATAATCCAGATTCAATTGAATCGATTCTTCTATCTTCAGCATTCCAAAAAGAAATTTCATTATCAAGTTCTTTAAAGAACGCAACTTTTTTACCTGTTAATTTATTTAAACAATAAATTAGAATACCCTGTTTAGAGTATCGGTAAAATTGATAATATTCGCCTCTAGCTGCTGTACACCATTTCGTACTATTACCATATTTTTTTGATGCTTCCCAGCTTAATGGTTTTAAAACCAACCACTCATTTGTTTCATATAATTTAACAATTTCTTTTTCAAATTCTTTTGTATTTGATTTTAATTCGGCAATAGCAACCGCATTTCTAACATCATCAAAAGATGAATATTTACTTAAATCGTTATTCTCAATTAATTTTCTTTCATTATATGACATAAAATCATAAAATATTTCGTAATTGTCTTTACCAATAAATGTTTCTACGAAATAATTAATTATTATAAGTTCAATTGATGATTTATCTTTAGTTTTTTCTTCCGAAATATAAAAATTTTCTCTTAAATTATTTTTAATATAAGGTTTTTCCGAATCAAATTTTTTATCTTTCTTAGATAAGTTAACCATTAATTCAACATATTTTGGTTTTTCTAATAAAAGTTTAATAACATCAACAAAATCAATTATAAGATTGGGGTTTTGTTTTTTTAATTCTTCGATTTTAGACATAATTTATTTTTTTATTGGATTGTTTAAGTTTGAGCCATTCAAAAAAATTGCCGGTTTACTGTAAACTGTATTAATTTCGTTTAACGTATTTTCTAGTTCACCAATTTTTTTGTTTTTCTCATTTAATTCGTTTCTAAGTTTTTGTATTGTTGCTTCCAGAGCTTTTTGTTTTTCTTTATTTTCAATAATAATTTCTTTTTCAACAATTACCTCTTTAATAACTTGATTTTCAACAGGAATTTCTTTTGTCACTTCTTTTATAACTTCAACCGGTTTTTCAATCTCAACATATTCAATTACAGGTACTTCTTTTATAACATCACGATAAACTATTTTTTCTATTTCTTTTTCAATAATTTTTGGTTCAACGTCATTCAAAAGACCATATTTTTCAATATCAAAACCGCTTTTAATTATTTTAATAAAAAAAGAATCAACATTTTCAATATTATTTAATTTACAATATTGATTAATTTCATCTTTTATGTTTTTTGGAATCGTCATTCATTTACTAAAATTTCATTACCATTTTCAATATCATCGATTGACGATATCTTAAATTTAAGAAATGGTCTCTTATTTGTCAAATCGTGAGTAGTATATTTATCTTGTTTTACATCATAAACCCCATAACCATGATTGGATATTTTCTCACCAAAATTCTGCATAGCGCATGAGCCAATCATATATGCTTTTCTTCCATTTGGGATATCAAAAATTTGCCTCCTGTGTATATCCCCACATAAAACGAGGTCGCACCCATCAAATCCATTCTTATCAAAACCCGAATCAAACTCATAACCAACATCAGTCTTTAATCCAACAATTGGTCCATGAAATAATCCAATTTTTAGTCTATCATTTTTTTCAATTACCGGAGGTATATTATGTTCATACAATGAATATACAACCCAATCAATGTTATCATCTTCATAAACACCTCTTGTTTTGTAATAAACAATATTTGAATCATTTAGTGCGTCAAGAACAGGACTAATTGCATCAAGTCTCGACATATTGTTTTCAAGAAAATCATGGTTTCCCGGAATTAGAATTGTTTTACAAATACTTGAACATTCGGTCAAAACCCAACGAATCATTTCTACAAGTTCTGGTGTCATTTGATTCTTACTATGAACCAAATCACCAGTAAAAACAATTCTATCTGGTTTTATATCTCTCCACTGTTTAAAAGCATCAGACATAATTTCACGATACAAATCGTGATCCTTAAATAACCTAATGTGTAGGTCACTAAAATGAATAATTTTATTTATCATATTTAAATAATTTCCTTTAATTTATTTGTAATGAAATCAATGTTATTTTTAATTTCTAAAACATAATCTCTATCTTCAACATTTGACTCACTAATGAGATGAATAGATTCCATTAATTTATCAATATCAATATTATTTAATGTATTGATTGTGTTTGACACATTTTCTTTTGCTTTAAAAACGAACTCAAGATTAAACATATATGTTCTAATAATATTAAAAATTGTAATAATATCTTGTCTATTCCATCCCGAATTTAACATATGTTTATCATAAATTCTTGAATCAAGTTGATTATATACTTCAATATCATTCGTAAAAACAGAATGGTTATTCCAATTAATATAAAAAGCTATTTTATTATATCCACTATTTCTTGATGCTTTTTTATCTATTAAATAGATGATAACGCCTCGTCTAAAATATTCTTTAAACCTGCTATTTTTACCGGTAGTACACCACTTGGTGTTTGCCCCCCATTTATCTGAACCCTCTTGGGTTAACGGTCTTACAATTAAAATATTTTCGGTCTCATAAATTTTTGTCCCATGTTTTTTGGGTTCAAATTCTTTTTCTAATTTGCGACTCATCGCATCATCAATCCTATCTTGAAGAATTTTAAGATTAGTGTATTCAGGAGAGTAAATATCTTTATTTGTAAGATAACTTAAACAACTATCAAAATCATTAACAAGTTCAATTACTTTAGCCGACCTAGTTAGTTTGTTCTTATCTCTATTCGACCAAAGTTTACACATAAATTCCAAATATTTCTTAGTTTCTGTTTTATCAGCATGTAAGAAACTTTGGAAAATAGCTGCACTAACTTGTTTAGCGTATTTTGTTTGAAGTTCAGATACTTTTGACATAATTTATTTTTTGAACTACAAAGATATGAAAAAATCTCTAACAAAAAAAACTATTTCAGGTATTTTTTTACGTCCATAGTTAATGCGGTATCCATAGCACCTTTACCGACTCTAAATTCTTCAAAATCTGAATCGTCCTTAAGTAGTACTATTATACAGCCGTAGAGTTTTAAATTTTCGTATTTTGTACCCTCTAACATTTTTAGAAAAAGTTTACCGTATAGTGGTAATTGAACCGAGTAATGACCCAATGCTGTATCATCTAAAAAGATAAATGGAAATTTCATTTTTTTAGTAAAACTATTTGGTATAAAATTTTTTGGTTTATTACTCTTATAGTCAGAAACAATAACCCCAAACCCGTCTTTATTTTTATTTTCAATTAGCCAAATTTTGTCTGCTTGACCAACATATCCTAATTCAGCCGAACCTAAAACGACCTCGGTATCTAATAAAACAGCGCCTCGCTCTTTCATTAAATTAAGAAATTTAATTCCGCCCTGAATCATAGCATCACTTTTTAATATTTGGTCAAAATCACAATCAAATGTTGGTTGTCTAACTTCTTTTTCAATGTTGAAAATTTTAAGCGATTCTTTTTCTAGAAGATAGTGAACCCTAGAACCCATATTAACCGCTAATTCACCCGATTTACTCCATTCATCTAATAATGCTTGTTTAACTGCTAAATCACCCTTACTTTTCTTATGAGCAATTGATTCTGCATCAAATTCATCATAAAAATATTTAAGAACTTTTGACACTGAAGGCCAATCATTTCTTAAATTACCGTCAATATCATTCATAAAATAAATGTGATTTTCCTCTAAAAAAGAAAGTTTTTGACTTTCATACTTATTTTTTAAAATATCTATTATTTCTTCTCTTACTGTAATTAAATCAATCATTACTTTATAAAAATTTCAAATTCATTTATTTGTCCCCTTAAATCCGCAACATCTTTATCTTTTGGTAATTCTAATAATTTAACTCTACCAAATAAAACACCCCCATTTAATTCATGAAATAACTTTTGTGCATTATTAAATGCGTCCCCGTCTAATGCGATAATAATATTTTTCTTAGCATCATTATAAAGTTTTTCAAAAAGTAACGGACTAACATGTTTACCCAATAAAGGTATACTATTATCAACAAAAATAGAGTCGAAAGCACCCTCTAAAAGATAAATATCTTTATTAAAATCAACCCTACTTTCATTAAAAATTATAGTTTCTTTAGGTATTGTAGGATTTTTATACTTCATTTTCGTCTTAACCCAAGACCTTGCAATAAAATAATTTAAATTATTATTTGAATCATATGAAGGAATTATTATTCTATTTTTAAAGTCCCCATCTACTGTATACCCAATATCAAACTTCTCAATTATATCATCTGTAACACCTCTCTTTTTTAGATAATTATATGCTTCTTTATGTGCTATAAGAATCGGATTGGAATCTTTAAATTTAATATAACCTTCAGGTAACCTAATTTTTTGAATTATTGGCTTTACTGTCTCATCATCTTTAGGTCTAATTAAATCAAAAATCTTTTTTTGTTTTTTATTACCCCATAAATCAATTAGTTTACCTACTGGACCGTGTGTACCGTGACTATCACCACATGACCAACATTTATAAATAAGTCTTTCAGTGTTTATTTCAAGATTACCCTTTCCATCACCTTGTTCTAACCCCTTAATTTCATAACTACAAACAGGACAGTCAAAAGTAATTTGGTGTTTAAGATTATAATAATTCTTTTCTTTACCTAAAATAGTTCTTAGTATCTCTAATAATACATCTTTTTCATTTTCCATAAATAAAATATAGAAAAGAAAGTCTAAATTACCAAATCTTCAACTCATTCATTTTACCTAAAACGCAGGTATAAGCATCGCTCATATCATAACACTCTTTTTTTATTAGATTTTTTTTGTTGTATAACCAAGTAATTTGAGGTTCTCTTCTGGATACTAAATCCCAAATTATTTGTTTTTTATCAATATCTTTAGGTAAGCCACCAAATAGAACAAACTTACCCTTATCATTTTGTTTAACTAATTCAGGAAATGCAAATTTCCTTGAGTCATATGTTGAAATGAATTCTGGGGTAATTCCAAGTTCATCATAAATTATTTTTGTAATAAAACTATTAAATCTTAGTAATATCCCAATGGTATAAATATTATTACTATTTAATAGAGGTTCTTCAATTACTACTTTAGTAATTCCAATATTTTTATATTCAATTAATTTTGTTTTAAACACGTCCGCTTTAAGTAATAGCTCTCTAACTTTATCTTCAGTTTTTTCTTTAACTATTGGTGAAACATGTGTTAATTCTAAAAGCTCTTTATTTTTTATATCAAATAACGCCCATCCAATTGTCTTTGTTGATACATCTAAACCAAGAACTTTTGGGCTATTTTTTGTTGTTTTTGCCATGAAATTAAAAATCAAGTTTTATCAAAAACTGCTGCTCACCTTGTCTTAATTGTGGTGATTGTAGTTTTGTTAAAAGTATAAGATCTTTATTTTCATCGTAAAGCCCAATTTCTGAAATAAATGATTTTTTTTCATTACCCCAAGTTGGATTAGTACTTACAGTAAATTGTTGATTTGGTAAATTAACCGCATAACGCATCTCATAAATGGTTGCTTCAATATCTGTTTTTAGATTACCATAGAAATAATATTCATCACCAAAATTTAAACAGGATTCGCCATTATCATTTAATGATGGTAAGTTTACGTAATTGAGTTCATATGTGGTTCCTCCGGTATATGAATCAATATCGACAACAAATGTTGTCGCAGTAAGTCCTGATTGTGTAATATAACCACCAATCATACTCGATGTTAATTGATTTGTTACATCAATTTCAATCCAATTTTCAGAGTTTGGTCTAGTATCACCAGTAACTTTTTGAGCTAAAATACTCATGCTATCAGCAAAAAAACCATATGTACAACTACCGGTCGGTTGATTTAAAAATGGAAATTCTAATCCAAACCTAATAGAAACATCTTGACTATTTATTGTACAACCGGTCTTTGGTCCTTGTATTGATGTATAATAATTACAGTGTAAAGATTCTGTAAACGCACTTGTTGTTTGATTACCTAAGCGATATGTAACCCAAAGATATTCATTATCATTTTCTAAAATACCTGTTGTTGTACCCATATCACCATCACAAATATTTGAATTAATTAAGGATAGTTTAGGTGCCGGTAATGTCCAATTTCTATTTGCTTTGTATGACATAGCTGCAATAATTTCCTCATCGTCAATAATTACCATCTTATAGTCGGGAAAAACTTTACCGACCCTATTCAAATTACCATTTGAATCTGGATTTATGTCCCAAAGATGATAATATCTTAAACCCGGATCATTCATATCATCATTTTTAGATGATACCATGTAATTTACACTTAATTTATTATAACCCGGTGGATCTACATAGAAGGTTTCACCTATTTTACCATCAGTTGATTTATGCCACAATAACCAAGGTATTTCTAATTTAAAATTTATTGCTTGACCTGTTGCGCCCTCGTCTGTTGGGTCAATAGGATTCATCGCAAATTTTTCACCGTAGATTAAATCCACAGAATTATTCGTATAGTGAATTAGCGATATTGCTTTTTGGTCTTTGGGTTGGAGATAAACTTGCTCATCAAACGAATTATAGTAATACGTATCTGAACTAAATTTTTCATATGATGAGTTTAGGAATGTTTGTCCATTAGCCGATTGATATCCAAAATATTCTTTTGACCCTAAATAAGTTCTACTATTATATGTTGTATAATCCTGAGTTACCGATGAAAAAATACCCGCTGGTGATTCGCTCCAAGGAATATTCATATTCCATATTTTTATTACACCATCTGAAATATCACAAGGAATTTCATAGTTAATTAAATCTTGGTCAGTAATTTCATTTGGAATAAACGTACCATAAAAATCTGATATTTCAGATGGATAAATTAAGACTCTAGCATCACCCGTAAAACCTAAACTTGCGAAATCGGGTAAATCCCTATCTAAAGTTAGGGTTGTACCTAAATTATCTAAACAACATATTTTATAGGTTAATATAGTATAACCATTTCTAATCTTTCCACAATCACCGCAGCAATCATAAATTATGGTAATAAAATCACCCACTTGCGGTATTCCAACTCCCGGTGATGGTCCTGTTGTACAAAACGGTGTTGGTGTTGGCGTATCACAAATGGATGTTGGAGTTGGTGGAGGAGTTGGTGGAGGAGTTGGTGTTGGTGTGGGTGAACAACAATCATCTGATGTTGGTGGTATTAATGTATCACAAGTACCACTAATTAGCAATATTTGATTCGTTCCCCCAGTTAATGTTGTAATATCAATATAATAATTTGGTGTTACCAAATATCCATAATCAGTATTTGCTGACCAACTACCTTCTTCACCTTTAAAAAATCCTCTAGGTGCTGCACTATTATATATTGGTGAAACGACAGAATCAAAATTACCAATACCAAAAGTATTTGTTGTTGTTGGACTTTGTTTAAAGGGATATTTAATATTTTGTTTATTACTTTCCGGAACACCAACATTATTTTGTGAATTAAACGCTGGCTCAATTACATAATTATTTTTTGGATTTAAATTTTGAACACAATCATAACAAACTTCACTATCACCAATTTGAAAATACTTAATTACAAAATTACCTTGCGATAACTTTCTTCTACCAACGTCAGTTAATCTTGTATTTAATAAACCTGAAGTATTTTTAATTATATATGCCATATCTTAAAATATATATGAAACTGCGAATTGTTGTATGCCTTCTCTTACTTGTGGCGACTGTAATTTAGAAATAACCACTAAATCTTTATCCTCATCATATAAACCAATTTCAGTAACATATGTTGAAGTATTTGCTGACCATGTTGGGTTACTACTAATTTTAAACTGATTATTTGTTAAATTAACAACATATTTCATCTGATAAATGGTTGATTGTATATCTGTTTCAATATTACCATAGAAATAATATTCATCACCAAAATTTAAGCAATTACTGGTTTCATTAAGGTCGGGTAATGAAATGTATGAATCTAAATTATATGTTGCACCATTATCATATAACATCTTATCAATTATAAATGAAGTTGTAGTTAATGAATTAACTGTTAAATATCCAGATGATAAAGTTGAAGCGGAAACTTGATTAGTAACATCAATTTCTTTCCAGTTAGTTGGGGAAGGTCTCTGATTTCCAATAACTTTTTGAGCTAAAATTATTATTTTTTCAGCATAAAATCCGGTATTACATGTTGTACCAGTTCTTAAGAATGGAAATTCGTCACCAAATCTAACAACAATATTTTTTTGTGTTGGGTCACATTCTTGGTCTGGTCCTTGTATTACACTATAATAGTTACAATGCAATGAATTTGTAAAAGTACTATTATCAAAACGATATGTTAACCACAAATATTCCTGATTATTAGTTAATAACCCCTCATTAATTGATGAATAGTTTTGACATAAATTTGGTGAAAGTAAACTAATATTCGGTGCTGGTAATGTCCAGTTTCTGTTTGCTTTATAAGACATTGCAGCAATAATTTCTTCATCATCAATGATTACCATTTTAGAATCCGGGTAAACCTTCCCAACCCTATTCAAATTACCATTCGAATCTGGATTTAAATCCCAAAGATGGTAATACCTCATACCCTGAGAAACCATATCATACCTTTCAGTTACCATATAACAAACATTTAATCCACTATAACCCGGAGGATCAATATAGAATGTTTCACCAATTGTGTTACCTGTTGTTTTGTGCCATAATAACCAAGGAATATCTAATTTAAAGTTTTGTGCTAATCCTGTTGTTCCAGATGTTTCAGCATTAAGTTCTTGTGTTGCAAATTTTTCACCATATTCAAAATCAATTCCTTGATTTGTATAATGAATTATTGCAATTGCTTTCTGGTCTTTTGGTTCAACATAAATTTGTTCATCAAAAGAATTGTAGTAAAAAGTATCCGTTGTGGTGGTAATTCCAGAAGAATTAATAAATTTTTGACCAGAGTTTGTTTGATATCCAAAATATTCTTTTGAACCTAGATAATTTTTACTAGCAAAATAATTAACATCTTTTGTTTTTGAAGAAAAAATACCTGCTGGCGATTCACTCCAAGGAATTGCCATATTCCAAATCTTAACATAATCATTAGAGATGTCACAACTACTTTCAAAATTTATAGTTTCAGGATTCCAATATTGTTCGGGTGTTTCGTAATCATAAAATCCCGTAAACCCAGATGGATAAATTAATAATTGTGCTTGTCCAGTATAACCTAATGATGCTAAGTCAGGTATTTCCCTATCCAATACAAAAACATCATTTAATATACAACATATTCTATATGTTAAGATTGGATAACTACCAAGTTCACCACAATCAGCGTTACAATCAAAAATAATCGTTACAAAATCACCAACGATGGGTACACCCTCTTCTCTTGTATTACCACTTATTACACAAGTAGTTGTTGCTGTTGTACCGGTTAAATCACAAGGACCAAGAGTGGTTGTTGACGTTGTTGTCGTTGTGGTTGTTGATGTTATTGGATCACAACAACCGGTAAAGACAATTGGTGTTGTTGTATTACAAAACCCACTAATTACTGTTATTTTTGTTCCTCCGGTTACTGAGGATAAATCAATATAATAATTTGATGTTACTAAATATCCCGCTTGAGTTATTGCAGACCAAGACCCACTAGAACCAGTAAAAAATCCTCTAGATGGGACATTTTCAAATACAGAATCAAAGTCTGAACTCATATAAGGTAAACCATAAGTATTATTTAGATTTTCATCTAAATAAAACGGATATTTAATATTTGCTTTATTACTTTCAGGTATACCTGTGTCATTTTGTGAATTAAATTGTGGTTGTAAAATAAAATTATCACTTTGATTATATCCAGAAATGGCATTATAAAATATCTCGCTATCACCGACTTGGAAATATTTTATTTTAAATTTCCCTTGTGATAGTTTTCTTCTACCCACATCTGTAATCTGGGTATTTACTATTTTATTTGTATTTTTTAAAATATATGACATCAATATCCTTTACTATAATTATTTAGATTCTCGTTTGTTCCCATAAAAATTCAATAGAATTTGCATTTAATGGAATAACATATGAATATGTTGTTGAGCATGTACCTAAACCACCATTTAATGTCGTTAAAGTAGTATATGCGCCAGAATTTATAGAAACCTTTAATGTTCCAAATATTTTTGCACATGCACCACCACTTAAAAGCCCACCTAATTGTAACCATAAATTTATAATACCCCCTCTTGTTCCAGCTTGTACCGTTAATTGATTTGTGGTAACTCCGGTTAATGGTCCACCATTTACAGTATTTGCTAATGGGAAGCAACTAGTATTTTGTATTAAACAACCTGTTGTAAAATTATATGATATTTTTGGTGTTGTACCCGGAGATGTTGGGTTATTTACATTTCCGCCATATGTAAATCCACTAAGTGCTGATTCGGTATTTGTTAACCATTTGTTTGTAAATGATATATTTAATGGCGGTAAAATATAATTTAAATTGTTTGTGAATTGTGTATTTTTTACCAATCCGGAACTAATTGAGCGACATTTTTGTGGTGTGATTGTTAAATTTTTAGTTCCATATGACACAAGATTATTTGCTGACGATGTACAACCTAATACAGACGATGTTGCTGATAATGATGTGTTTGAATATACACTACCACTTAATGTATCACCATATGTTAATGAAACAGAATTATATTGTGTTATAGACGTTACAGATGTTAGTGTATTTGCTGAACAAACGCCGGAACCAACGGTGGTATTAGTTATTGTAGACGTTAAACCTGTTAATAAATTACCGTTTTTATATAATAATAAGTTATTTGTAAATACAGCATTACCCGGAGACTGAAAACTAGTATTAGTTCTAAAGTCAAAATCAAAAGTTAAAGTTTCACCAACTTGTAATATTGGGTTTGGTGTGATTACAAATGGTATAATTTCTTTCGTTTGTGAGAATTGCTGAATTATATCATAAACATTAGTTGGTGGTGTATATACTGTTGTTGGACTTGTTGTTGAGAAGTTCAAACTAAAAGTTCTTGTATTTGTTGTGTTCGATACAACCACAACATCAGATTTTGTTAAATTTGTTACAGTATCTTTAATTACTATTGTATATGACCCAGAATCTAAATTACTAAAAACAGGAGATGATTGATAGGTTAATCCACCATTTTTTGAAAATAAATAAGAACCGGAACCACCATTAGGGGTTACAATTATTGATCCGTCTTTTGAAGATTGACAAGCTGAATTTGTTATCGACCTAGAAAATGTTGCTGTCTGAGAACCGCAATTTCCCACCACAGCATAAACCTCAGGTCTATAATTTGAACCTTCAACCAACCAAGATAATGGTGGATTAGCCGTTGGTGGGTCATTTGCATATGTAATACCAGCATTGTAGCCTAATGGTGCGGTATAACCATCAAAAATCCATCTATTAGTTATTATATCATAATAAACTGTTAATGTGCTTGATGTCCAAGAATTATATCCATTTATAATATTTCCGGCTTGGAATGTAAAATTATCACAGATATTAGTTTTACATCTACTTAAACAAAAAGTAACACCTGAGGTATAAGGTATTGTTGTTGTCGTTGTTGTATATGTTGTTGTGGTTGTTGTTGGTTGTATTAAAACACAAGTGGTAACTGAGGTAAAATCACCGTAATAATCTGTAACGGTTGCGGTATATTCACCACCACCAAGACCATATAAAGTTTGACTTGTTGCACCATTACTCCATTGTATATTATATGGTGCTGTTCCCCCTGTAATTATTAATGACGCGATACCGTCAAGTGCAAGTGATGTTGACGGATTTGTTGTATTACACTCAACACCCAGTGGAAAAATTGTTACCACTTTACATTCATTAGTTGTTCCGCTACCTATTAATCCCATTTTATGGTGTTTGACAATTTATTATTTCACATCCATTACCATCCACCGCTTTAATACAAAAAGTTTCCATAATATCATACGGTGGTGGTATAATAAAATCATATGGTAATGATGAAATTGTTGCTATCCAAAAACAGTTATCTTCATCAGAATCACAAACATAAATATCATATGGTGTCTGACCTGTTATATTATTTATTGTTACTTGTATCATGATTCACAAGGGGTTTGATCTGTTGTTATATTAACAAAATTAGGATTGATATTTTCATCAATAACTATTGTATTTAAACAAGCACAAATTGTGACAGTTGTTGTCGATGGACCAAGACCACCTCTACCTAATATTGAATTTATTAATGTGTTATTACAATCAATATAAGTAAACGGTACTTCAAGTGTAGAATAATTGCTTAAAGTATATGTAACACATTCGCAATCAGGACATGGACATTCCGAATCTATTGAGTTAAAACACAACCCAATTGGATTAACATAGTCATTATCACAAACAGGACAAATTGGGTTTTGTCCAACGCCTAACTGACCGTATGAATTGGTACCCCATGTAAATATTGTACCATTAATATCTTTTGCGAAAAAAACTAAGTTTTGAGTTCCAATGCCGCCTTGTTCCGCTTGACCACCAGCCCAGACATAACACCAATCATTTTTTGTTTCTAAATTAATTCTATCAATATTGTCTTGTAAAAGTGTTTTTACATTTGATCCATATCCTTCACCCCAAGTCCAAATTCTGTCACCATTTAAATTCGGTGTCCAATTCACACCATTTGGTGCAGTAAATGGTGCAAAATTTAAAGTTATACCAGACGTAATGGCTAATGTCATATCACCAACAGCTATTACTGATGTATATCCTGAATTTGTATTAGCACCTTCAGATTGAGAACTTGGTGGATTTACAGAAATTCCACCATCCATAGGAAACGGTCTTGAATTATCAACCGAACCACAATTAAAGCAATCTAACTGACCTTGGGTATTTTGTCCCCATCCCCATATTGATGTGTTATCAGCTAATGCAACGGAATGATAATTTCCTGCGGATATTTGATTAAACACAACACTATTTGAATATAATGGGTATGTTGGTATTGTAATTTGTGTTGGTATTTGAGCTTCTTGATTAGCTGGTCCCGCACCTAATCCTAATGGGTTTCTCTGAGGAATTGTTAAATTAGTTCCCCAAGAATAAATAGTTCCATTATTTTTCAAACCAAGCGTATGAAATAATCCTCTAGCAATTTCTTCCCAATCTGTATCAGAACCAATCTGTGTAAATTGCATTTTATCTAAATTATCACCTAAACCTAATTGATATTTTTCATTAAAACCTGTTCCCCAAATTGTACCATTACTTCTAAGAGCAATTGTTGCTGTATTTTTTGACCATATTTTTAACCACCCATTTGGGGTTGGTGAGGTGACTTGAGTTAATGTATCAATATTAGATATACCATCGTTTAATCCTAGTTGATCTCCACCATTATTTGAGGAAGAATTACCGCAAACAAATAAATCCCCATTTGAATTGATTGCAAATGTTGATTCTAAACCAGCTTCTACATAAACCCAAGGGTATGCACCACTTGTTGGGTCTATCATTTGTTGTGGTATATAGAAAGAACCGCCAGTATATCCTAAACCTAATTGACCAACTGAATTGCTTCCCCAAGAAAATAATGTATCACCACTAATACCCACCGTATGTCTATCACCAACTGAAATCATTGTAAATCCACAATCAGAACAAGTTGGTTCTGGTGTTGGTGTTGGGGGAGGACCATCGGGAATTGGTATACAACTACTATCACAAGATGTTATTAAAACAATTCTAAATTGACCATTACCCGCACTCCAAGTATTATTACCCAATAGTGTTTTAGGAGTTATTATAGAACATGCACAAATTTGTATTGATTCACCAGCATTTAAATTTGTTATAATTTTTGGTTGATTATTACAATCATTATACACAAAATTATCATTTCCAAATATTCTACCAATTTGGTATCTATCGCAACAATTACAGGTACAACCAGTATAAATTGTTGTTATACAAGTTGCAGTAAGCGTATTTGCGCTTAACATGTATCCTGACGGACATCCCGCCTTAACAAAAGGTCCAGTTTTTCCTGCTGTGGTTAATAAAGAATTTGTACTATAAATAATATCCAAATCATTATCATTAGTCGCATTAATAATTTCAGAATATGTGCTATCATATATTACTAAACCAACCGCATTTTGAATAATACCTGACGAAGTAATTGTTAAATTAATATGATTATCACAAGATAGTAAAGTAATTGGAATTATGTGCCAAAATCTATGATAGAGTTGTGAATTTGAACCAATTATAGACGCATCACCAGATAAAATAATATCATTATTTATTGTTAAATTTATTTGTCCTGTTGGATAAATCCAAGCCCCAAAACCTAGATAATACTGATTTGTTGTTCCTGAATTATAAAAATAATAACTAAGAGTTAATTCACCTGAAATTATTTCTGTTGACCCATTGCAATCTCCGTCATACCAAACAGCTTGTCTATTCATGGGACCAAAAATTGAATTTCCTGTTGATCCCCACTGAGTTGCTGGTGAAGTTAAATTCGCTTGAATACCCAAAAATCCGGGGTCAGATGGAAATTCAGCATAAATCGATTCATTAGTAAAATTTGTATTATAGATTCTTGTACCATTAATACTATATTGAACATTATCTACTTTAGATAAACAACCAATAGTACTTGCTGTTACACTAGTAGTGTTTGAAGAAAAGCAATAAGAACCACCACTACAATATTGATAAGACATTATATTTTAGTTTTTTTAACCATTTATGGACAACAATCTGTTGTAGTTGATGTTGTTGTGGTTGTTGCCGGAACGCAGTTATTACAATCGCAGAATACCGCATTAATTTCAGTCACAACAGTATTTGGTGAAATATTCATAACATCCTCAAGATAAGTTGCACAATCATATTCACCATTAAATAATGCATTAATCGTTTCTCCAGTCTGAACGTATGTTGTTCCGGTAACTAAATTATCAACAGTATAATAAATTTGTCCTGTTGTACAACTTTGTAATTTTTTAACAACATCAGGACAAATAAATACGGTATTAACTAATTCAAATACACTACTACCGCTAAGTCCAACTGTTGGTACTGTTGTTGTTGATGTGGTTGTTGTCGTTGTAATTGATGTTATTGCTGTAATTGTTATATCAATACTTGTTGCTGAACATGGATTTGGTAATGGTGTCGATGTTGGTACCGGTGTTGGTGTGGGTGTAATGGCGTTATCGCATATTGTGTATGATAAACAATTACCACTACAAGATTGATAGACATAACCAGATGGACATGTGTAGCCTGAAGTTAAATAAGTAAACCCAGAATCAGCAACCAAATCAAAAATACCGCCAATTTGTGAAGATGTTGTATAAATAATATTTAAATCACTATAAACCGTTGCTGCGGTCAATTCAGATAATGTATTATCATAAATTTCGCAACCAAATGCCGCATCGGAACTAGTATTTAAACCAAATAATTCAATGACGTTTGTTCCCTGAGGAACATCAATAGGATAAACATGCCAATATTTGAATGATGTTGTATCATTCCAAATAGATTGAACAACTGTTTGCCCGTTAAGTCTAAATGAGAACTTATTATCAGCACCTAGACCAACATAATAAGTTTTTGCCGATGTTGATTCAATGCAGAAAGAATAACCAATCCAAGTATCCTCTGGTAAATCTGTTCCACCTGTTAATGTTGTCCAAATACCCGATCTATTTAATGGACCATCTATTATAGTATTTCCTGAAGTATTTCCCGTATTTTCCCAAACTGTTGTTCCTGTTAAATATGAAACAGTGGTACCAGTACCGTCAATTGAATAACCCGAATCATAAATAAAAGTTCCAAATTCTGAATATTCAAAATAAGTTTGACTAATTGCACTGTAAGTGGTTGCTGAATTTGGTGTTGTTGCCGCCGTTGTCTGAATACAAACACATGATGTACCAGTATATGGTTGCCAATCACAAGAAGATGGTGAGCATATACAACATATTTGACAAGGTGTTGGCGTTGGTGTGCAATCAAAAATCGCATCAAAATTAATTAGACACGTAGTTGTTGTGGTTGTCGTTGGGCATTGACCTGTAAAAAATATATCATCACATATATCTGGACATATTGATTGACAAGGTTCAGCACCAAATAAAATACATGAACCACCCAATGAACTAGACAAACACCATTTATTACCGTCATAATAAACAACTGCGGTTACTCCACTTGTTGTTGCAGTATAAAAATAATTACCATTATATGAACCAACCACTTGATAATCACCGTCATAACTTATTGTATCTACAAAATTTGTATTTAAGCAATATTTTCCAATATCACAAAGAGTATTAGCACTTAAACACTCTTCACATGAAGTATATGTCGCTGTTACTGTAACAAAAGAACCCTCAAAGGTATATCCGGAGCCTGAAAAATTTACGACAGTAGAACAACCAGAGTATGGTTGCGCTCCATTCGATGTGTTTCCGGTATATTCAATAAAATATGTTGACCCTGTTGATAGGGAGGTTAACGTATATGCACTTAAAATGAATAGATAATCATTATTTGCACAATCTCTAAGTTGATAATCAGCCATATTCTATTCTTTAAACATAAATAATCAGTAACCTTGTTTTTTAACAAGCAACCTCATATTTTCAACGTATTTATATGTTGCATTATTTTTATCAACATAATCAAAAAAATCAATATTATTTCTTAATGAGTCTAACGGATTTTTATTAATAAAATCCGCCTTATAAAATCTTTCGTTTTTTTGTTGTTCGGTAATTCCAGCTAAATGAAAAATTGGGTTTGTTTCATATTTGTGAATGTCATCGGTTGCCCAAGAAAAATTTAATTCATTCACCACTTCGGTTTTATACCCCGCATACCACATATTCCATAGAATGGACCACATTTCAGCGGTCCAAAATTGTATTTCACCGGGAGAAATTGGATATTTTTTATGAAAACTTAAAAGTTTATCATATAATTCAGTTGAATCTTTATGGATTTTATCCCATAATTTCCATTCTTGTTTTTTAAAAACATATTGAGCACCGCCTGAATTTTTTTGATTTATCCTTATTGTTTCAGGATGTAATCCAATAACTTCCGACATTTCATCGATTAATTTATTTTCAGATAATATTGGATGTTTTTGTTCATATCTTTTAGAACATTCATTTAAGTAACTATAACCTATATATCCAACAGTATCAGACATATAAATAATATCGTCATCTAAAAGTTTTGAAAAATTAGGAATTCTGGTTAATAGAATATCGGAATCATGTAAAAAAAATAAATTACCTCTGCTTGGTTCTTCTTTTAACCACTTTGAAATTAAAAATGGTTTTATGCTTGGAATATAATGAGTTTTTTCTCTATCATCTTTGTAAAAATGAACATTACCATATTTTAATTTTAGCGTCCTAGCACCCTTAGATGGTTTGTCCGCGCCATTATGAAGAGAAAAAATAACATGAATATTTTCTGGGGGTACTCCCTTTTCAATAAAATTATTTATATATACCTCTGCTTGCCAATGGAAGTAAGGTACATCATGTTGTGCCGATACAAATAATAATTCACTCAAAGGTTTCTATAAAAAATATCATAATACCATTTATAACGGTCTTGAATCCAATTACAAACACCCTCACCTAAGATTTCTTTTGCGTTACTTTTTGGTAATTCAAGTTTTGTTTTGATTGTGTGGTCGCCATATATTCCATATACAGAATCATCTTCTTTTGTTATTTGATCAATTCTATCAAAAGAGTGATAAAAAGTTGGTAATTCAAAATAATTATAAATCCTTTCAACTTCTCTTCTTGGGTTAGTTACCAAATCTTCGTATCTTATAAAAAGCATTTTTTGATTATTTCCTTCCCTAAAAATTTGATATAGTCTTTCAACTGCTAAACCAACTGGTTGACTATTTGCCCAAATATCAACTCTTTTCTCGGTTGTTGTGCCTAGCATTTTTGAGTGGTCTATTAAACCGGAATCCATATGCTGATTTTCCCTAAACTTTTTTTCAAGAGAACAAAATATGTCTCGTAAATCTCTAACCATACAAATTATTTTTGGATTTGGATAAAATCCATCTAAAAAATTGTAATGTATTCCCCACCCTCTACTTTTATCTAAAACATATTTTTTATCTGTAATTGCATTAAAAAAACCAAACATACCGTCATGACAAAATTTATTAAAACCACTTTTCATTAATTCATATTCTTGTGCTTTAAATTCTGGTGAATTTGTATAATTATTTCTAGCAGCATAAACCAATTCAAGAACACCAGAAGTCGGTGTTACATAAAAATTTGGATTTTGTCCTATTATATTTTGTAATAAAGTTGACCCCGCTCTAGGTAATGAGGATTGAAAAAATATTTGTTCTGGCATTATTGTAAAATTGTTTGAATTACGATTTCAGGATTAAAAATATTATCATCAATAAATGGGCATTCTTGTGTTGAACCATTAAATGAATAATCGAATAAATAACTGTCTGGTAGTTTTATTTCGGGTAAATTAGATATGATATTTTTATGTAGTCCATAACCAAAAACTGTTGGACTAGTCCCGACCCAGAGAACCACTGAAGGTAAACCCATTGCCGCAGCAGCGTGTTGTAAACTAGAATCAATTAAAACTCTTTTTTCTGATGCCATTAATAGCGAAAAAAGCTCCATATTTGTCATGGGTTTAAATAAGGGTTCAGTTCCTTCAATTACATTATTTTCATTTCTACAAATCTGTATTATATGATAATCATTTTTAAAAGCATTTACAATTGCTTGTGATGTAGAAAATGGCATATCTCTTGTCCAAGAGTAATTATATGGTTGTTCATTTATTGGACCACCATTTGTCTGAAGTATCATAATTGGTTTATTACGTCTCCAATCTCTAATTGCTAATTGTTTATGTCTTAAATTAAAAACTAATTCAGGTGTTTCATTATTATATGTTAAATTATATATATTACACCAATTTTCAATTAGATGTTTCCTCTTGTAAATATGGTCTGTTGTAAAGTATGGTTCATGTTTAAATATTAAAGTATCATTATTTAATATGTAATCCTGATAGAAATATGGCGTAATTCCAATTCTAAAAACTCTATCAACAAAAGGTAATGTTAAAAATACCTCAGGATAACTCGCAACAACAATTAATTTTCTATCTTGATAGTTATTCTTAATACATTTTGCAACTGCTGTTGCTGCAACATTCTTTCCAAGACCACCTTCTATGTGAAAAAGACAATATTTTTCCATAATTTTTTTATAGAAAAAATCTTAATAAATTAATTTAAGTAAATAGATTAAGGTACGTAATATAGTCGATTTGAATCGGTTGAGCAATAATATATTGACCCTGACGGTAGCCCAATAGGTCCGTTTGGTAATCCAATTATTGATAAATTATTAACAAACGTAGCACAATTTCTATTTGGTATGATATTTGACCCAATAATAAAGGTGTTTGTATTACCTGTTATAGTATTATTTACACCGCCTAAAATACCAGATGATGTGGTTGCTCCAGAAATTATATTACCGCAACCACCGCCAATAAATGAATAAACACCGCTTTCGGAATTATTAAATCCTCCAGCAATTGTTGAGCGACAACCAGATGATATATTTAATTGTCCTCCACCAACAAATGAATAATTTCCTTGCGATCTATTTTGAAATCCACCTGATACCACAGAGAAATCACCATTTGGAATCCCTATCGCATTAATTAATATTGCTTGTGCGTCACTTGTACCTCCTGTTGTGTTAGCACCAATTCCTGCTGCAATAGAACCACACCCTGTTGCAAAATTATTAACGCCAGCATTTATTGTTGAGTAGTTACCGCTAGCACTATTTCTAGCTCCACCGGTTATTGTTGATCTTGTTGTGGCGCTATTTGCCCTACCGCCACCGATTGTTGATACTAATCCATAAATATAATTTTCCCTCCCACCGGCTATTGTTGAGTCGCATAAAATACAATTACCGCTTCCAGTTATAGTATTCCCTGAACCTCCGCCAATAACGCTATATTTTTGGGCATATATTGAATTATTGTAACCACCACCGATAAATGAACCTTCGGCATTTTGAAGACCGACTATTGGTGAAATTAAATTAGAACGACCACCAACAATTGTAGAAAAGATTGTTGTAGCACTATTGCAACTTCCACCAACAATTAATGAACATAAACCTGTTGCGGTATTTAAAAATCCGCCACCAATAAATGAATAATTATTAGAAGATAAATTATTTTGACCACCAACAACAGTTGCGTAAGTTGTTGTCGCACTATTAGAACAACCTCCACCGATAAATGAACCACTACCACTAGCAATATTTGATAATCCTCCAACAACTACAGAAATAGCTGATGTTACACAATTTGAACTACCTCCACCGATAAATGAACCATCGCAACTAACAATATTTGATAATCCTCCAACAACTGATGAATAAAGAGTTGTTGCGCCAGAAATTATATTACAGCGACCACCGCCAATAAATGAATAAGTACCAATATTAACATTTAATGCACCTCCAACAACCACAGAAGCGTCAGATGTTGCACAATTTGAACTACCTCCACCGATAAATGAACAAGGACCACAAGATAAATTATTTTCACCTGCAACAATAACTGAACAACACGTTGTTGCACTATTCGAACCACCACCTCCAACAAATGAATTGTTTCCAGATGATAAATTATTTTCACCTGCAACAATAACTGAACAACACGTTGTTGCACTATTGTTAAAACCACCCCCTATAAATGAACCTGAAGATAATGCTTTATTTGAACTTCCACCTCCTATAAATGAACAGTTTCCGGATGATAAATTACATTCACCAGCAACAATAGTCGAATATGTTGTTGTTGCACTATTAGAACAACCTCCACCGATAAATGAACCACTACCACTAGCAATATTTGATAATCCTCCAACAACGCTTGAATAAAAATTTGTCGTTCTATTTAAATAACCACCGGTTATAACCGAACCAAAACCACTCGCAATATTTAAACATCCACCACCAATTGATGCATTATTATTGCAAATTAAATTGTTACTACCTCCAATTATAGATGAAAATGAACCACATATTTTATTATTATAACCACCACTTATAGTAGAATAAAATGAATTTCCACTAAAACAACTTAAATTAGTGATGGAACCCTGAAAATAAACATTAGAACCGGTATCAAAAACATCTAATTGTATTTCAGTATAAGGTGGATTATATGTACTATTAGTTATTGCCGCACTATATATCACATTATCAATCCCATTATAAAAAGACGCTAAATTACCAATTTGATATATTGAAGTCAAATCTCCGGGAACACACACGGTATTACCTACATTATAATACGCACTTTGCGTTGTATTATTCAAACCATACCAATTTAAAATACCCCCACCAATAAAGTTATTAAAACCGTTATTTAAAGCAGAATTACCTTGACCACCAGCAATAACGGTACCTATTTGGCATGTGTTATTTGAATGACCATACACCGTCGAGTAAGCGCCGGACGCAACATTAAGATTGTCTCGCCTAACCGAACTACAACTTCCGCTTCCAGAAATAATTACTGGTTGTGTCCATCCAGTAACCTGTACAGTACCGGCATCGGTTCTAGTTAATGTTAATGTATTTGTATTATCATCATAAGTTCCACCAGTAACATAGAAATCAGTATATCCACTTGTAAATCCACTAACAACAAATGTTCCACCAGAATTATTAAAGTAGGTTACTTCACCATTTAATGGATTATATGTGCCACCAGTTACAAAAACATCACCATATCCGGGTAATGTTACCGTTAATAAAGTTCCATCATTTCTTGTTGCACCTAAAGTATATGATGCTCCGGTATATGTTAATCCCGTAACAAATATATCCGTAGATGTTAAACCACTGATATCAAATGTCCCACCAGAATTGTTAGTAAAACTTAGAGTACCAGCAGAATATGTTCCACCCGTTACATATACATCAAATGATGAAGATCCACTTTGTGATAAAATTCTCCAATTTGCTGTCGCATATGTTGCACCCGGAGTTATTCCTTCAATTGTTGATGCTGTCCAAGCATCAATAAATGCTTGACCTTCGGGAGTTGAGCTATCAACCGTAGTACCAAATTGTGTTATTGTGACTGCGGTTGTTCCTGTTGCCGCACTAAATAATGATGTATAATTCGGAATGTTATATTGATATGTTGTTTCATTTTCATAAACATATGCTAACATTCCTAATCTTCTTCTACCAGAAGATATATTATCAGAATTTAAAGTTAATACATCAGGATTTGGTGTGTTTATATTTAAACGTATTGGAATTGTATTTCCTGAAGTTTCAACAGGTCCAGAAGAACCCACCGGTATTGTATAAATTAAATCATTTACAGAATATACTTCAACATAACCACCAATACCTAATATACTAAAATTAGTTCCATAAAATCGATTTGGATTTACCGATTCGGGCGCATTTAATTGCGTTGCTGTTTGTGGATTTTTATATAATGACATATTATTGAACTGTTAAACCTCTAAAATAAATATCAACGTTTATGTTATTTAAATAAAATTCTGTACTTGGGAAAGTCGTATATGTTCGATAAAATGTATTTGCAAATGTTGACCCCGTGTAATTAAAAATATAGGAATCAATGTTAGTATTCATAATAGCACCATTTAATATAAATGGTGAATTTTGATTACCATATGAAATTTCAGTTTGGAGTTGATTATTTGTTAAGCTATTTGGTATAACCCAAGTATACCAAGCATCCTCTATTGCTGTTCCAGCGGGAACTTGCGTTGTTGTAAAATTATATGTTATATTTGGATTTCCAAATGAATCATTACCTGACGTTGTTTGTGGTACACTTTGATAAAAAACGGGAGGAAGTCCTGTTACACCAGAAGTTGCATACATTTTCATATATTCAATAAATTCTGTACCATTTAATGGTGGTGTACCATAACCAAACCCAAAAAATGTGGTATTTCCTTGTGCTGATAAATACGTATAAATTTCTGAACTTCTGCTTATTGGTTCTATAAATAATAAAGCAAATAAATTTGCTGTTGAGGGTGGACCGGGTGGTATAATTATTGTAGAATCCGTACACCCGCTAGCATCAACAATCTCAATTAAAATTGAAGGTGCTGAATTCAAATAAGGTGGTAAAGATAATGTTACAGGAAATGTTGCACCACTGGGAATGGGTCCAATATTTACAGGTGGATAATACCCATTTACATCAGAAACAAACACATCAAATGGTGATGCGCCAGTAATACTATTGAAGGTTAATGTACACATATTTTATATATCGTCACATGTTATATCATAAATAATTATAAGTTCAATTTTTACTCCAATATCACTTAAATTATTATTTAATGTGCAATCGGAATTTATAATTATTTGGTTATTTGTATAATCAATTGTAACATCACCAATACCACTTATAGATTCAAGTAAAGTTTCTATTGTTCCATAAAGTTGTTCATCTGTTGGTACATCAATTAATGAATAACTTGTATAAACCGAACCAGATGTTGTTATTGTATTTGCAGTGACGCTTGCAATAAATTGAGCATTGTTAAGAACACATGTAGTGTCGCCGGTTGTTATATCCTGAAAACCATAATTTAACATTTCAATTAACCCAAATTTATTACCATAACTTAACTCCATATTATCGGAACAAATATTGAATGTTCTATATCCAGTATAAAGTGCGCTACAAGTAATTTCTATTTCTTGCGTATCTGTACAACCATTACTATCGGTTATAGTTACTGAGTAGTTACCAGAAGTTAATCCTGTTGCATAAATACCGCTAGAAACGCTTGGGAACCAATTTATTGTAAACGGTGGTGCACCAGATGTTAATATTACAGTTATTGTTCCTTCACTACCTAAACCACAATCTGTGCCAAATAATGTGAAGTTTAATGGTGGTTCTTCTTGTATATAAAAACTTGAACTGATTACGCAACCTTCTTGGCTAGTTACATTTGCAACATAATTTCCTGTGGGTAAATTTGTAAATGTAAAATTATCATCAACAGACAATGAACTTAAATTAACGGGTCCACTTATTTCATATAAAAATGGTGATGTGCCGCCTGTTGTTTTTTGTATTAAAACAACGCCATTATTTTGTCCGCAAGTTGACCCGGTTGTTGAGGTAGAAACGTTAAATAAGGGTGTTGATATTATTGACAACGATTGTGTATAAACACAAGTTGTACTACTTGCTGAAATAATTAAAGTGTATGAGCCACCTGATAAATTAGTGAAAGTTTGTGTTAAAAAATTAGATATTAACGACTCAGTACCATTTGGTCCGTCTATTTGATAGAAATATGGTGCTGTTCCTCCATTTATTACAACACTAATTTGACCATCGGTTGCACCACAAGTTGTATTAACGACATTTACAGAAACAATATCAAAGGTATTTGGTGTTTCTAATGAGGTTGTTAATTGCGTATTGCATAAACCAACATCAGTTATTGATACGCTAAATGGTCCTGAAGAAAGTCCAGTAAACACATAATTTGTTGAATATGTAATTTCTGTTGTAGCATTAGAACCGGAATAAAAAAATGGGCCGGTACCTCCCGTTACTGTTATAGTTATTTCCCCATCAGAAGAAAAACAGCTTGGAGAAATTACACTAGTTACAAAAGCACCCAACGAATCTGTTTGAGGTAAGTTATAAGCCGTAGTCAAAGAGCAGTTATCTGCTGAAGTCACATTAACGGTATATAGACCACTTGTTAAACCACTGATTGTACTTCCAGTTTCGCTTAAAATAGGTCCATTAATATCGCTCCACTGATAAGTAAATGGTGGTGTTCCAGTTTCCCCTGTTATAATTATTTTTCCACCAGTGCCGACACAACTAGTTGCGGGTATAATAAATGCACCATATGTTAAATTAGTAGATTCGTGAATAATACATGTTTCAGTAACACCAGTACATCCACCAGCATCTTCAATAACCCCATAATAGATTCCGGGAGATAATGAGATAAATGTATGACTTTCACTTGTTGCTGTATAGCTATCAACTAAAGATGTACCACTATATAAATAAAAAACATTTTCAAATGGAGAACTTGTATTACCTGATATTGTGATTTCACCATTATTTTGATTACAAGTTGTATCTACTACATTTATTATTGATGCGCAAGCACCCGAACTAATTGTAACGTTTACTAAGCTAATATTATTTGGTGTACTTGAGTCGTTTACCTCCACAAAATATGTTCCAGCGGATAATCCAGTTTGTGTTTGTCCGGTACCTAAATATGGGTCATACCACAAATAACTAAAAGGAGATGTGGTATTAACATTAGGTACTGCGGTTAAAGTCGCAGCACCAAGATTACTATTTGTACAATCACCGGTTAATATTATATTGACATCAAAAATATTCATTAATTACAATTAATCGATAAATTTATTCCCACATTTAATTCTAGTGGATTATTTGAAATAGAAAATACACAACCTAAAGTTCTTACATATAGAGTATTACCATCTAAATACCCATAATATCCATTATCATTCAATTCACCAAGATTTGCAATAATTGCATTTGTCCACTGTAATTGTGTGGGAACTTGATTTATTCCATATCCTGTAAAAAATGGTTCTTGTACGATAGAATTACCGTCAATTCTAATATCAACGTACCATTCAGAAACAAGTGAACTTAAAATACATTCATTTATTGTTAGTCCCTGACTTATTAAATAAGAAATTAATGTTTGATAAAGAACCGTATTAAATGATGTTGTTTGTAGTGTTTGTAATCCACCACCAACTCTTGGTAAAATGGAACAAGAATATAATCCATAATTACAATCATACGTAAATAAATTGTCTTGTGCAATACATGGTTTACATGGGACTGGAATAATCTGACAACCTCTTTGTCTTCTATAAACAAATTTTTGTCGATGAAAGATTGAATTTTCATATTTAATACCCGTATCCCATATCGTTGTTGCGGGAACCATTTGTTCAATTAATTGAATCCAATAATCACCTATTTGTTCCACGTAATCAATTAATTTTTGATACGTAAAATCATCAAATGGAATGCAAACAGCTTGATTAGTTTGTATGTATTTCCAAAATACAGATGCTAATGTTGGATATCCACCAGTTTTTCCATCCGTTATATACATTCGATTACGAACATTAATCATATTTGTCCAAAATGTTTGAGCAAATTCAAAAAATGTTCTTCTTTTTGGTTGTGGATTAATTATTGTCCAATCAATACCTCCGGGTACTGGATATGGTGAAGTTAGTCCAGAATCTGGAATTGGATAATTATATTTTTGAGATGATGACCAAACATCGTAAACCAATCCTTGTGCTGGATTTAAGAAAATTTCAGTATTTTTAACATTTAAAACTAATTTTTCATCATAAGCATAATAATATGCGTTATAATTACCATCAAAATTTTCTCTTAATCCAACTTCTGTTGAGGGCCAAGATTTTTTATTATCTAATACTCTTTGTAATTTAAAACCTTCCCTCATATATGGGAATTTTCTAAATCTTTCAAGGTATTTTTGACCGTAAGTAAATGGTTCTAATTGCGTTTGAATTGATGGATTATTTCCCGTGAAAACTGAATTTGTTAAATTAACTTCCTCAGGACTTCTATGTTGAGGTGTTGACTGATACCAACCAGCACCTTGTTGGAAAAAGAACGATTCATTATCTTCTGGTGGTTTTGGGAAACCAAACTCATCAACTGGATAGTTTTCAAGTAAGACATTTACTTGCTCAAAAGATGTTACAGATGTAAATGCTGTATATTGTATACCAAGTAAATTAAATGTATTTCCGGGAATAAGTTCCGGATTTATTTGTGTAAACGTCCCAGCAGAAATTTGTGCAAATTTGGTCTCAAATTGAAACATATTAATTCTTTGATCCGCCATGTAAATATTCTCATTAAATTCAATAAGAGCATCCGGAGCACCAATCATCCTTAATAAAAATTCAATTGAACGTCTGGTTCCTTTTGACTTAAATAAGTAAGCGGAATTAAGTATTAAGTTTCTATAAAATTGATAGTTTAATTCATCAGGCGTTTTGTTTACGCTAAATCCTTGATATTGAGATTCACCTCCAGTTGAGAATATAGCATTTAAAAATTCGTCTTCAGATATTGGTGAAACATTAATTTTCCAACCCAAAGTCATCGAAAGATTTTTAAGTAACTGAGATGGAATATCATTAGATGGGTTATAATGAACCGAATTCATATAAGCCAATCCATCAATAAATTTTTTAACTTCATCAAAACTTCTACCATAAATTTGTAAAACTTTTTCAATTTTTTGGTCAGAAGTATCAAATTCTTTAATAGCCTCAGTTGTTAAAAATCTAGAAATTAGATTCGTTTTAACAATATCAAATGATGCTCCAATTTCTGATAGATTTTCCAAATATGATGAAAACTTTGTTGATTCAATATCTAAATTCCATATAAATCTTTTAGGCCAAGTTAATGATACATTATTTATATAAAATTTACCATCATCAGTTTGTTTTGGTACTTTAAATACTGCGGTATATTCAGGAACAATTAATCTATTTAAGAGAAATTTTTCGACTTCATCAAAATCTTGATTAAATGAAAGTTCGGTGTAATAAGAATTTGGTTTAATGTAAAAATCTTCAAGTATATATGAAAGACCACTAAATGGATTACCTCTAACAATAAATGTTAATGTCCCAGAATCTAATGTTTCAGATGGAGTAAAATCAATGATTTCATATTCATTATTGTTATAAAATAATGAATATTTCTCAAATTCTGTTTTAAGGTTTCTTAATCCAGAAACTTTAATTTCTCTTGTTTCTAAATTTCTGGTTGCATTAACAGAATAATCAATTAAGAATGGATTTCTTAATTGATAAATATTAATTGTGAACTCAGTTTCATCTTCAATTGAATTGTATGCTGAATTATAAGCAGTTACCCCTGTTGAATAGTCGGAATTTAAGTTTAAAACTTCAATTGCCGCAGGAAAATAATTTATTATTTTTTGTATAGAAACTTCTAATCGTTTTGATAGTGAACCATAAAGAGTAAAATTAGTTACGTCACTTAAGTCTAAATTAGGGAATACACCATAATTTTTTGCAAATAAAATTCTGGACTCTAGTGTTGAGTCTAATTCAAGATTTTCAAGAGATATTGGTTCGGAAAACGAACCAATACTAAAAGTCCTGTTTACTTTTTCACTTGCTGATGTCGTAAACTCAAAATTTGCTTGTGTCAAGCCACCACCATCAACTAATTGGAAGCCAACTATGTTGTCAAATGGCGTTTGAGAGCCGCTAGCATATTGTGGAGGACATTTAAATTTTGCCATTATGATGTTATATTGACAAAGTTTTTACTGAAATCAATATTATTTTCACGATCTTCTCTAACTTCATAGAGTAGATTATTAAACTCATCTTTGATTTCATATAGGTTATATTGTCTGTAAATGTTATTTTCACCATCGTAAATTGTGTAAATACCATCTTCAATCGACTTAGTTTGATTACCATAGATTGCATAAGAAAGTGTTTGAATGTCGTGTTCAACAATTTCAATATCTAAAGTAATTGGATTAAAATACGTATTATTTAATAATATAGTTTGTGCTGGTTGTCCAATAAACGGTGTTGCATTTGGTTTGTTTGTTGGTGCAGAAGATGGTGATAGTGTGCAGAACATTAAATTAGTTGTTCCATCAACATATCGATATCTAATTGCTTTTTGAACCGTATTTGTTAAGTTTTGAACAACAGGTTCACAGAAAAAATTAGATGTTATAACTCTAAAAAAATTTGGTATTTTTGTGCCGTCTGCATTTAAATATTCAACTCTATAACCAACAAGTCCTTGTGCGATAAATTTATTTAAATCTTGTGCGGGTACATTATTTAAATCAATAACAATACCTTTAACGTTTGGTAATGACGAAAGTACTCCACAATCAGTAATTGTTGTTCTAATTTGTTTTGGTCTAATGTATAAAGTATAAATTCCTAATTTATTAAACTGATCAGCAGGTAATCTAAGATTATACAATCCACCTAAAATCTCTAAATTAGTACCTCCTACTGTTGAGTTGCTAAAATACGGTCTTAAAATTGACGGGGCATCTAATTTTGTTAAAACAAAATCATTTGTAACATCTCTTGATGGTGTATAATTTAAAATTATTTCCACATCTTCCGGACTAACGTCCGCAGGTCTTATTGTTCCATATGCTCCTAAAGCCATTTTAAATCATTATTTAGTTTATTTTTACCACATTAAAAAATCCATAACCATATTTTTCTAAATCACCAAGATTATCAACTTCACCTATTCTTTGTATTCTTTCATACGCAGAATTTTTTCCTCTCTCAATAAATATATTAGATTGTACTTCTGGTTGCATAGAAATCTTAAGAAGGTGTTCTTCTTTTACAATTGGTTCCTCAAGCAACCATTCAGCAATTAACCCACTGCTTAATCCGCTATAAATTGTTGATCCATCGGGTAAATCAAAAAATTGTACTGACTGAGTTACACCTGTTCCAATTGTGTATCCAGTACTCCCATCAAGACACGGATTACAATCAATACTACCAATTTGTTCACCACCTAAAAATACAGGTCCGGGCGCGAATGGATTTGAACCATAACGAGCTAAATCATTAATTCTAGAATAAGTATAACCAGTTATTGCAAATGGTGATGAAATATAATTTGGGATTGAGATTTGTTCTGCAACAGAATTATTTGCATCATAATCATAAATAAAATCATAAGACGCTGGTGTTGCTGTCCAAGAACCTGTCGTAACATCAAATAATACCGTTCCGGATGGGTTTGAACTAATTGGAGATTGATTTAAAGGTATTACTATATTTCTAGTTGTTTCAATAACCCCAAAAATATTTAAAGAAGTTAATGTTATTTGATAATTTCCACTTGATGCATAAAAATGACAACTACTTAAGGGTGAAAAAATATTAATCGGTTGTGTTGGTGTCCCATCGCCCCAATTAATTGTATATGTTGTATTTTGATTTACTAAAAAAGTGTTGAACTGAACATCCGATGTATTGTATACACAAATTGTATTAAATGTTGTATCCGCTGAATCAGCAGAATATATGAAGTTATTTAAAATTTCTTTCTGTATTATATCACCATCCCATGTGCTATAATAACCAATATCTTCAAAATTTTGATTTAAATAAACGGGTAAAGTCATATCGGTATATAAAGAACTACCATTTGTTCCACCACTCAACATTTGGGTCATGGAAGAAAAAACTTGAGCGGTACCCCCACTATAAGTAACAGTTGTGTCGTTTGTTAATAAAACCTCAGGAGAAATTTTTATATATATCGTATTTTCTTCCATTATGGATTAATATATTCAAACCATTTTATGGGTGTTAAGGAATCTCCAACTCTATTTTGAGTCCAATAATCATATACTCTATATGTTTGTGTTGGATAATCTAACTTCACCTTATAATAAAAATACTCATCAGGATTAAAATTTGTAATATTTGTTAATTGTTTATTTATGAGTCTAACAAATCTTCCATTTTTAGCGTCAAAAAACTTTGCTGACATATAAAATGTATCAATATTAAGATAATCTCTATTTTTTAACCAATAAATAAAAAACCCTTCTTTGTCACCAATAAAATCTAATGGAAAGACTGGTTTTTTTATATTAACGGAATTATTACCAATAAGTGCTGATTGTGTTAGTCCTTGTTGTGTTGGTAAAATTATTGTAATGTAGTTTTTTTGTTCTGTTGATGCGCTAAAATCATAAAAATCCAGTTTAAAAAATGATTTACTAAATGAATTTGAATTATAATAACATTCTTGTGGTGTAAATAAATTGGATTGGACATAACTACTGTAGTATGTACTATTTATTTGATTATAAAAATTAAATTCATAATTAATTTCTGTTTTTTGTTCTCCATCTTCCAAATAAAAATCATTTGAAAATCTACTAACTTCAAAATCAACTGGTGGGTTTATTGAACGTTCAATAGCGCCAGCTTCATAAACTGAATAACCATCATCTAATCCATTATATTCCCAATCAGAATTAAACCGAAGATTAATTTCTTGGTCTCTACTATCAAATGCTATTTTAAATTTATTCACACTCATCAATTACTGGGTCTATAATTACATTTGAATATCCTAAATAATTTGCTTGGTCAGGTATTAATCTGAAGAATATTGAATTATATGGATAATGTGTTTTATTTAAAAATGGAAAATCTACACCAACTTCATCAGCATCAATATAACCATAAGTATATACATCTCTCCATCTCCATTCTTGCATGAATGTTGAGTAGAAACTATATGGTGGTATATCAACAGCGGTGTATCCAGAGTAATTAGTTGTTGACTCAAAAAATGTGCTAGAATTATTTGTTCCTGTTTCAATATAAGGTGAAAAAGCTCTTATTTTACATGGAAAATGCGCTTGATAATAATAACCGGGTAAATTGTTTTGGTTTATTTGATTACCTAAAGAAACATCAAATAAATTTGGATTGTATTTTATTTTATGATAATGTTCTGAAATAATATTTTCTTTTTGTTCGAAATCATTGTATTCACAAAAATCACCGTCAATAATATCACCTATATTTAATGTTTTATTATAGAAAAAATAATAAGCATTTGTACTATCTGAATACCACTCAGTTGGAATATTTGTATCCGACAACGTATTTGTATTTTCCCACCAGCTATTAATGGTATTATTTGTTATGTTAAAATACCAACCTTTTTTTAATGCTGAGGGGGTTGTTTGTGTTTGTGGTGGTAAAGCTATATTTGGATAGTTAAACCAACCCATATAACCTTTATGAATAAACGTTAAAAAGATTTCACTTACAGGTTTACCATTATTATCAGTTAATCCTGAAATATTTAAATCATTCGCGTTCGTTACGTTGTATGTTCTATTTGTATTTCTAATACTGATTCTACTTTCCAAATTTGGAGTTAACGCACTAAACTCATATTTTTTAACATCTTTAAATGAGTTATTTTGATAACCATTATATGTTAACGTTAAATCATCTAAATTGGTTAATATTTTATTTTTTCTTATGTAATATTTTGAAGTTGTTTCATTTATATTATTTGGGTCCAATACACGCTTAAATAAAGCGGTTTGCGTATTAAACAACGATAATGAATACCCAACATCAATAACATTAAATATTTTTTCATCTGATGCAAACTCACCGTTTCCTAATGAATAAACTTCATAGATATTCGTTCCATTAAAAACAAACTCATTTTGATTCTGTAAACCATTTAACATAACAAACTCACCAGCGGTTAAATTATGGTTAACAAATGTTCTAAACTGGATAACATTAGTTCCGTTAATTTCGCTTCTTGCGATAAAAACAGGAATACCATCACCAGCGGTCCAAGTTATTGTGTTTGTGGAATCAACATATTGTAAAGTTGTTGATTGGTCGTTACTATAACCATAACTTAAAAAATAATTCCAATTATATGTTGACGCACTTTTACTAATAAAGTTAATATGCGCATTATTGATATCATTTCTAATTAAATCAAATTCAATATTCTGGGGATAACCGCTCCATGCTGATTGATATGTATTATTAACATAATATAAATTATTTAAAAATGGGTCATAATCAGTTCTACCAATTAAGTCGTTCTCGTATAAAAACTTAACATTAAATGTAAATCTAAAATTTGTTGATTGTTGTCTTTCATTATCAAAAATTTGATTTAAACTAATTGCTGAATTTCTATTTGTTTCTAATAATTCTTTCTGTTTTTGTTCAAATGGCGGAATTAATGATATATCTGTATCAATTGCTGATTTATATCGCAATGAACCTAAAACCACGGTTGTGTTGTTTCTACTTTCCATTATTCAACATATTTTAAGTAGAATTTATCGATTGCTGTTGCCGCATTCTTTAAACCAAAATAAAAATACCAAGGACCGCCAATTATTGTTGGGTTTGGTCCGCTACTACCAAGTAACGAAATATTAGTTCCAGATGGATTAACATTTGTTATAAAACCTCTATATGATTCTTCCGCACTATTAGCGTTACCTCTAAAAAAGTCTGAAGATATTCTATCCAATAATTGATATGGATGTGAACCTATAGACATAGACCAATCATTATTTTGATTACCAAAAATCAATGATGTGTTTGGTTCTATGTACCATTTGTAATATGGAACTTTTTGAGTAAAAATGGGTATTTGTTGACCTACTAATGGGGATTCACTAAAAATGAGTCTTCTCGGTGAGATTAAATCTCTATTTTGGTTATCACCATCAAAGAAAATACCTAATAACCCACCATCGGCATTTCCGCCAAAGTAAATATCCGAATTATTGTATTGGTCTGGAGAAAACTCAAATACACCAAATTGGCTATTAATTTGAATTGACTGTGCATAATCACCATCAATTCTTTTTTTACTATCACCTCTTTGATTTTTAAATAATGCAGCAACGCCAGAATTTTGTCCAACACCCAAAGCTAATGCTAATGAATTAGCGTTAGTTAATCTACTTAAGAAAAATAATTGTAATATTTCTGTAACATCTTGATATGATGTTGGTTTTAATTTATTTGCGACATAACCTTCATATTCGGGACCATAAATAAGTTCATTTGTGTATGAATTTAATGGTCCTAAATCCATAATTGTTGTGGGATATAATAAATTTTTATCTTGTACTGAATTAATTGTAGATTTACCAATAAATTGATTAAAAGTCGTATTATAAGGTGATGAGCGATAATAATAGTTATTTGTGTTTGGGTCTAAAATAACCACATCTGAGCAATATAATGAATATGGTTGATTATTTTGGTTATCAAAAAATCTATTATTTTTAATTGCAAAATGATATAATACACCATTTACCCATGAATTAACGAATGTATGAGAGATAACGCCTAAACACGCACCTAAATTTAGTCTTAATCTACCAACCCACTCACCTAATTGTGCAAAATCATTGTTTTCTTGGAGAGGATTTAAATCAAGTATTGCTCTTTTTACTAAAATATAACAACCATTGTCTACTGCAATATTTGGTCCGGTCCTATTACAATTATCTGTTGATGCTGTTTCCGAAAGAGTTGCTGGTGTTCCATTCTGATAACAACTTAAATCAACCAATGATTCACAACTTAATGAATTAATTATACCACTAATATTTGGACCACCCGAATTATTATCATAATCATCTTGAGTGTCAGATATAGTATTACCATCAACATCACTTGTAACTTCAACATCCACAGCACTATCTAACCAAGGTTGACCAATTCCTTCACCTGTTGAATCCTCACCATAAAGATAAATAAAGAAGTTATTATTTTGCTGTCCCGGAGCAGAATTATTTTGATTACCGAATAAGCCAAAATAAACAAAATCCTGATCTAGATTAGTTGATGTTGGCAATCTATCGGACCTAAATACCAATCTAGTTGATGCTGATACAGTTAGTGTGTTACCGGAATCATATTTTGGTGCAAAATAAATAAAGGTTTCCTCGTTATTATCGCAATTATTCGCATTGGGGGATGAGGGTGTTGATACACAATTTTGATCATAGACAAAATAACCTTCAGGTCTTTGGTAAGTATAAGAACCACCCTCAATATATTCACCAATATCACTACCGCCGAATGTTGTTTCAAAATAACCACCACAACCAATAAAAGCTGAACTGATTGGACCACCGGTTCTTAGCTCTAATTGGCTACCAGCAGCAACAGTAATATGTCCAACAGTTAATTGCGTCCAAGGATAATTATTATTAACTGTGAAATTTGATGTTACCGATGATAAATCTAATGAAGAATAATATGTGTGTAAATTTGTTGTATAAGAACTAAAGGAGGTATTAAAATCTGTATTGTATGATGGATAATATATAAATCTATTAAAATAATCCCCATCATTTGCATTATTTGATAGATTATTATGATTTGCTAATCGATAATTTGGTTGTATTGGAACATTAAGTTTATAGTTTCCGTTTACAATATTATTGTCTGTATACGTGGTATAACCGAAAATTCTACTTAAATCATAGCTAATATTAACCCTTTCAGTGTTAACATCAACACCTCTATTTAAAATAATAACACCAAAATTTTGGTAATTATTGAATGCTGTTATTGCACTTAAAGAACAAACATCCGTTATTGTATTATCACAAATTGATAAATTTCCGTATGGTTGAATTGGGGGGCAAGACGAATCAACTGGTAATAAAGTCGTAAAATTATATGGCGGGAAACCGAGTTGTGTTAGAGGTGTAAATAACTTACGAGAACGCTTAATGTTAACTATGTAATTAAGATATCTTGATGCTAAATCATTAACTCCACTTGGATTAACTTTTGACATAAATTCGGTATATGTCATTCCGGTTATTACTTGGAAATACTCAATATCTGTTGGGTATTTATATTCTGGACTTCCTTCGGTAAAATTAACATTATATGTTGTTGATAAAGGTGTTGGATTTAAAACGAGAGGTGTGTCTTGCGGATTAGCATAAGTTACATTAATTTGTGTTAATCCAGTATTTCCAGAACCAATAATCGAATTACCTGAATTTCCTGTTACATTAAAATCGTTTGATAGTAAAAAGTCTTGAAAAGAAACTAATCTACCCTGCGTATAATTTTCTAAAGTTTCTGGATCAACAATTAAAATATATGTATTATCTAAGTGGTAAGTTGTTGCACTATTATTTAAATTAGGTTCAACATAAACTTTAATTTGGTTTGCACCACCAATACCACCGTTAACAAATGAACCGCCAAAATCACCATCAAAATATTTTGCTTTAGTATTAAATAAATTAATTTTTTCAGCAAATGGTAACTCACATGCAAAATACCTATCTTCCCCAAGATAAGAACCTAAGCCAATTACGGTGTCAATTCGATTTATGTACATAGATGTATGTCTCCAAGGACTATTAAAAGAATCTTGTGCATTTCCAGTTATTGAATTAGTTGGTTGCCCAAAATATCTACCGGCTTGTAAAACCAATGCAACATTTTGATCAACAACATCGCCTTGGGTGAGGCATGGTGTGTTTAAATTAACCGATGTAACATCTATTGGTGCCAACAACAGCCCCGTATTGCCCACATCTTCAATTCCGGGGACTTCATCATTTACCGCTGAATTACTATCTGTTACATCCGATTTACAATCTTCACATAATGAACAATCTGGATATGTTAACATCGGTAATCTAAGGGTTAAAATATCTTTACACTCGATTGGTTCTGGACATGGTTTTCTTCTTAAACCTAAACTTCTTAATAATCTACATGCTGGTATGATTATTGAATTATAAATTCTACAAAATAATCGTGAAATGAATGCTATTAAATGAATCGGTATTAATAAACCAAAAATTAAAAAATAAATAATCAATAAAAATATTGATGATATCGTATAAAATAAATTAGTATTTCTTACACCATCTGTGGTTGGAAACTTATTATTTTCGCTTTCACATCTCGTATCAGTAATTTCTTTTATTCCAATAAATCTTTGTTTACCAGTACCATTATGGTATTGGTCAATTAATTGTGATACTGTATATAATTTTTTGTATTTAAACACATAAAACTTATCAACACAATTAATTGCATCAAAAATCATTTGATTTCCAATTGTCGTCCCAGTATTACCATAGTCATTCCAATCTAAACTAAAAGCATATGATGCTAAAACATCAAAAGGAATTGTTGATGGTGGTTGATTTGTATCTTGTGCTGTTGGTACTGGGTCATCATCTGATGATGTCCAACCATATTCTCGTATATTTGGAACCAAGTAATAACCTCTTTTTGTTCCCTCAGATAAATCAGAAGATTGTTGCCATTTAACTTTAAATCGATATTTTGCTGAGGTTGGAATACCGATTGATGGATTAGCACTTAATATCGTTTCACCAAATTCATTTGTTGTTACAAAGTCCAAATTCATTGGTAAATCAACAACCCAAGTACCGTCTTCATCGATTACTCTACCACCGTTTTCTAATCTGAACTCTTCTAAAACTGGTCGATTATTATCATCTAAAAAAATTGTTTGTCTTATTGCCAATATTTCTCCCGGACCAGCAACCAAATTACATAAATCACCACCTTCAGATGCTGGTTTACATCTTCTTTTTATCTTATATTTATCAGCATCTGAAATCATGGAACCGATAAAAACAGATGTCGGTTCAATCTCAATACCCAATTTTCTTAAATCGAAATCCAAACGATGAATTTTGGTTTGACATAAATCTTCTTGTCCCCAAAATGGTTCAACTGATATTTCAATTACTTCACTTACAATTTGTGGTAATGAATCAAGATTTTCTGATGCTTTAAAAAGAGTACCATCAATTTGTGTTTGTGTTGCACGACCCATTCTTATCAAATCTTGTGGCGATAATGAAAATGGTCCCATATCCGATAAATCTAAATCCATAAAAACCGTTTGATTACCAAGTGGTACTCCAAATATCATATAATCACCACTTTCGTTTGTTTTAACCGTGAATTTATAATATTTGTCATATATTTCAATAACTGTATTATCAACCAAAACATCATTTATGGATGGAAATGTTCCTGTTGGTGTATGACCAGCATGTTGTTTTATATATGGTAAAAGATTATAACGATATCCGTCTTCGTTAACATCAGAAACTTTTCTATAAGGATATAAAGTTGATATTACAGGATTTAAAGCGTCTTCATCGGATATTGGTACAAATACGCTAATTTTAGCATTTGGAATACCGTAACCACCATTTGCTATTACCCTACCAGTGATTACTCCAAAATCAGCGCAAGATCTTGGATATATTTCTTCGGGTCTAAATTTTAAAGAAAGAATTTCAAGAAAATCATAATCCTGTTCTAAATTAACCTGTATTTGTTTGTTAATTCCAAGCTCAGTCCTTATCCTATACGATTTTCCCATTTCTTCTTTAACGATAAATAGTTGATGATGTTTTTTTAGAAAACATACAACAATTTATATTAAATTAAATATAAATTAATTGAATTTTATGGTGATTATTGACATTGTAACCCAATTAAATTTAGTAATACATATTATCATACAAAAAAAGAAAATGGATAATGAAATTTGGAAAGGTGATAAAAGTACAAGGTGTTTGGTTAAAAAAATATCATTTAACTGTAAAAAATAATCACAAATGATTACAACTGGATTTGGAAAATAACTCATTTTAAATTATGAACCACCTTCATTTTATAAATTTTCTTTTTAAAGTTGTTTATTTCACCTTTGATTCGTTTTTCGCTATAAGATGCAAAATCTTCCTTTGATTTAAATTTTTTAATAAATGGAATATTAGAACTCTTTATTTCGTTCCATTTTTTTTCTGATAAATTTTTATTAAAATCAAAGTTATTTATTTCATTTAAATCTTTAATAAATGAATTTAGTGTTTCACTGTCATCATACATATTTTCTAAATAAGCGTCTTGTTCAACTTTTGAAGTAATGTAATAATAATATAAAATTAATTCTAGTGTATTATCTGAACCACCAAAAACATTTATTACAAATTTTTCAAAATCTGGTGTATATAAATCTTTAATAAAATTACTTTCTTTAAATGGTTTTGATTTATTTAAATAACGCATTAAGTCTTGATATGCGTGTTTAAATTCATGTTGGATAAAAGAAACGCTACTATTAATTGTTATATAAACGGTATATAAACCTGTTTTTTTATCATAACCTGATTTTTGTTCATCATAATGTGGTATTCCATTTAAAGTAACAACCATTTTATCAATTGGAAAATCTTTATATTGTTCTGGGTAATCTTTACCCAAAATTATAATCTTATCTTCCTCAGTATCTAAAAATTTCATAACAATAGGTGTCCATACTCTAGATTTTGACGTAATGCCACCACTTTCAGTTAAATTATATAAATATTTAAGTTGACTTTCTGTTATTATAATTTTCATTTTTAGTTATAATTTTCATCAATATATTTTACTAATTTTTCTAAGGATGCCATTTTAATTCTTTTATCGTTTTTAGAATTACGGGGTTCAAAATCTTTATTTACAAATGTAAATATACCAAATGTCATTTGTATTCTACCAATAAACTGATTGTTTTTAGTAACATCCCATAATGGAAAAAATCCATTAATCTGGTTTGCAACTGTGGAACCAATCTCTAAATATTCTTGGAACGAATCCTCAGTAGAGGATTCCGGACCCGGTTTAATACCAATAAGTTCATTAATATTTTTTTTATTTTGGTACATTTCCAAAATAGCTTGTTTTTCGGTTTTAGAAATTTTAAAATTCATATTTTAATTGTATTAATTGTTTATTTATCAAAAATAAGTAATATGACTGATATTTGCAAAATTACCTATTTGATAAATATATCCAAAAAAAAAAGATTGATTTTTTTTAAAAAATTTTATTTTATTTTTAATTCAACATATAAATTATGAAAAGCTAACACCTTTAAAATTCTTAACCCTTACCGTAATATCTTTTTGAGGATATCTAATTTGATAAATTTGTTTTGGTTCTGCAAAAAGTGTATCATCAATCGGTTGAATTTGTTTGGTGTTGTTATCCAAATAGGGTTGAGATGTTTCTGCTGATGAATATTGTCCGCCTACCTTATTAAAGAAATCCAATGATGTTATTGTAATAACGCCATTTAATGATTGAATCAATCTTCTTATTTCGGATATATAAGCATTTTCACCAAGTTGTCTTGTTAAAGGATTAAAATAAGTTGTTATTGTATTAATAATATCAGAAACAACCGCACCTTGATTTTGTGTTGCATCTAAAACAACTGAAACATCAACAGTTAAATCAATAACTTCAGCGGTTTCAATTGAAACATAATCATTTATCATTCTATAGTTCGATAAATAATTAGCTAAATTATTTTTTAATGTATTTGAAACTATTTGTGTTAATTTACCCGAAGAATCAAATGATAATATTTTAACCTTAATTTTATTATCTTCCTCAACAATTGCAACTTTTGCTGGTGCGCCAAATTGTCCCGGCATTTTTCTAATTAATGCTTCATAATCGCTTATTGTTACCGCTCTATTTTGTGCGGAAAAATTAAATGAAACATAATTCCTAACCTCTTCTAATGTTGGTGCATTTGCTCCACCAATAGCTGCGGTAACGTTTGAACATCTTAATGAATTTATAACTGAGGTATTAACACTTTGTGATGGACCGTTAACCGCAAAATTTGCTGTATTAACTTGTGTGATTACGTTAACACCTAAATTCGTTGATAAACCGCCACCAACTCGATATTGAACAAATAATGTTGTGTTAGGTTTTAGTGCGGAACCTAACGCCATATTATTTTGATATTTTTGTATATTAAGCGGAGTTCCTAATCTGGTAAACTCCCTAAGTTGCTCTTCAGCACTTACATTACCACCACCAAATGTCATTTTCAAAAATCCTTGAGGGGTAAATTCTGTTATAAATCGTTGATTTGTTGTTATGTATTTTCCAACCTTAATTCCGGGTTGGTCTGATGGTTTTGTTGGGTCTTCGATAAAAATTCTATCTTCAACAAGAGCATCAACTTCATACCATCTTCCTGAAGTACCAAGAAATTCTTGTACTGAAGGAACATTAGCATATGATACACCATCTTTTTGAATAACCGATGTAACACCCAAAACATTCTTTTCTGGTAAAAATAAGTCAAGAAATGGTCTAACATCAGCATTTGTTATAACTTTTTTGAACACCTTTGTGATACCATTAACAACAACATCTCTTTTAACTATGGTATAATTTATAAGAATATTGTTTGCATCAAAATTTGGAATTTTTAATCTGTTTGGGAACCCTTCATTATTAAAAGGTGACGCAAAATCAATATCGTGAACGGTTTCAAAAATTTGTCCCGCACCCGATACCTGACTTCCCCTTCTTAATATTCCCAAATATCTTTCATCTTCTTTATCACCAAAAACTGGAACCGTAATTGAAAAATCAACGAGCGCAACAGAAGGTCTTTGACCCGGTATTTTTAATCCGTAAGTTCTTGCGATATTAAAAACTGATGATTTTTGTTGCGCATACTGTAATACCGTTTCTTGTATGCTTCTATCAATATGAAAATGTAAGTTATCTGTGACAGCAGCATTTAAATCCATTAAAACAGAAAATACCGAAGCATCATTAAAATTGCTAATTAAGTCGGGATAATACGTATTAACATAATTAATTAAATCTTGTCTTATTGCAACAAAATCTCTATCGGTATAATTTATTCTTCTTTCTGCCATTTTAATAATTAAATATTAAGAATAATAAAATCTGTGGAACCAAAAGCACTACTTGTATCAACATAATCGATTCTTACTTTTGCTGTATATTCATATGTTTGTTTTGCCGGTTCTCCAACAGTTCTATTAATCACATTACCCGCAGTTGTAACAAAGGATGAATCTTCTTCGCTACTTGCTGCTGTTACGGTAATATTTTTTATTTGTAGTTGAGGTATAAATTTTTCAACCGCTTCTCTAATATCAGATTCAATACTACCAAAAGTGGGACCATCCAATGGTTCAAAGATATATTCATAAAGTCTGGTACCAAAGTCGGGAAGATAATATCTGGTTCCTTTTTTTGTAAGTAATAAATGAATCAAATTTGAACGCAATTCATCATTTGTGTAGTTGGATAACTCCAAATATTTCCCCTCTGAGGATTCTCTAAAGGGAAATATTATACCGTATGTTTTTCCTTCCGCCATTTAAAATAGTGATTCGTTAACAATAAATATAGTAGAATAACAATTTTTAGAAATGGTATAATATTTATGGTTATGAAAAAGATTAAATTAACAGAATCAGATTTATATAGGATTGTTAGAAAGGTTCTTCTTGAGCAAGAGGAAGAAAATAACAGAAGAATCTTCAATAAGAATCCAGAATATTTTAAAACGATTCTTGAAAATGTATTTAGAAATGATTCTGAGAAATTAACAAGAGTTTTTAATAAACAATATGATAAGGTTATTATTAATGGGGATTTGGATTTAAGAGATACACAAATTCAATCATTACCGGATAATCTTCATGTTGGGGGAAGTTTGTATTTACAAGGAACACCAATTCAATCCTTACCGGATAATCTTCATGTTGGGGGAAGTTTGTATTTAAGAGGAACACCAATTCAATCCTTACCGGATAATCTTCGTGTTGGGGGAAGTTTGAGTTTAGTAGGAACACCAATTCAATCCTTACCGGATAATCTTCATGTTGGGGGAAATTTGAGTTTAGTAGGAACACCAATTCAATCCTTACCGGATAATCTTCATGTTGGGGGAGATTTGAGTTTAGTAGGAACACCAATTCAATCCTTACCGGATAATCTTCATGTTGGGGGAGATTTGTGGTTAAATGAAACACCAATTAAATCCTTACCGGATAATCTTCATGTTAAGAAAAATTTGGAGTTATATGATACACCAATCCAATCCTTGCCGGATAATCTTCATGTTGGGGGAAATTTGAATTTATATGGATGCAAAAATCTTAAATCCTTACCGGATAATCTTCATGTTGGGGGAGATTTGAGTTTAGTAGGAACACCAATTCAATCCTTACCGGATAATCTTCATGTTGGGGGAGATTTGTGGTTAAATGAAACACCAATTAAATCCTTACCGGATAATCTTCATGTTAAGAAAAATTTGGAGTTATATGATACACCAATCCAATCCTTGCCGGATAATCTTCATGTTGGGGGAAATTTGAATTTATATGGATGCAAAAATCTTAAATCCTTACCGGATAATCTTCATGTTGGGGGAGATTTGAGTTTAGTAGGAACACCAATTCAATCCTTACCGGATAATCTTAAGGTTGTAGGTGTTATTTCAATCGGTGGAACTCCGTTAAATAATGATATTGATTTGATTTTGAAATATCAGGTAAAGGGTTATAGGTTTTATGTATAAAATTAAAAAAATCCCCAACTTATGATTGGGGATTTTTTAATTTTGTATTTCCTTTTTGCGCTCTTGGTTCATAAGGACAATGTAAACAACCGGAACCACAACAATAACCTCGTTTTTTATGAAAATTTTCGGTCATAACTTTTTTACCATCCGAATTGACATAAAAATCAGAATCTTTATTTTGCAATGTTTCTTTAATGTATTGTTCTGTTATCCAATCGTTTTTCATTTCTATTTTTCATTATTTTTTTTTAATGTTATCATTTAAAATAATTAAAAAAATTTAATTATTTTATTGGACAAGCACCGGTATCACAATCCATAATTGTAAACTCATCTTCTTTAACCTCAATAGATGTTATTTGTTTAATATTTTTTATCATATCATCATATTGTTCTTTTGTTATTGTTTCATATGGTGCTTGATCAAAACCATGTCCATAATATAGAAGGAATGATACAGTTTTTATTTCATGTTTAAAATGTTCACGTAAGTAATTTTTAATATCATCAATATCTTCTTTTTTATAATAAACAGTGCAGCTAACCGAATTATCCGACCATTCAGCTTGCATTCTTCTTACCATATCTAATTGTTCTTTCCAAGTATAATTTGATGCTACAGGTGTTTCATCCGGAAGTTTACATGGGAAAGATATTACCATTGTGGTTTTGTCCTCAGTACCATCATAATTTCTTTGGTATTCTATTGGAAATCCATGTTTCCTACATACATCAATTAATGTAGATTGTGATGAAATTCTAATTCTTCTAATATAATACGGTCCAGCAGGATTTGGATGTACTCCCGGTGTTACTCCTGCTAAAAGCGAAAGTGTACCGGATGGCTTAATAGTGGTAAGTTTTATACTATTTGGAAAACCATGTTTTTTTGAATATTCCACATCATATTTTCTTAACCATTCATATGCAGAACTTAACCAAGACCTTTGTTCTTCGGTTGCCTGTAAAACACCGGTCATTCCAATACCCATTCTCATATTTCGATTAACAATTTCTTCAGTTTCTTTTAAAGAACATTTTAATGCCAATGAGTGTTTATTCATTCTATAAGCATATGTTAAGGCTTCCAATAATTGATCATATGTTTCAATGTTTGGTAGATAAACTTCAGCTAGACAACAGGTCTCAAAATTAGCTAATGATTGTTCTGCACAATTATGTGTTACAACCCCAGTATCATAAAATGCGTGTGTTTCATCATTGACAGTTATATCATAAACATCCTCTACCGAATATTCTGGTTCGATATCGATTACTGTAACATAATCTTTGTATCTATAAATCGGTTTAATTTCATGTTTTTCTAATAACTCATTTTTAAATTTAGATAAAAACCCAATCTGTTTAAATTGACCAGCATATACATTAATTTTAAAACATGTGGAATTATTTCTCATTTTTCCATCTTTTCCAACATAAACTCGACCATTATTATGTGTTGTTATTGTATTATGAATACCAAATTCGTTTAAAATTGTCGAAACAACTTCCAAAATATTTCTATTAACAGAATAAAGTTCAACATTATTCATTTTTCTAACTGAGCCGTCAGCGGTGAAAATAGCTCGAATAAAACCAAGTTTAAATGATTTAGATTTTCCATACAACCATTTTAAGTCCATTTTATTAGTTGGCATTCCAATATCAGATAATGATTTTGATAAATCATTTCTATGCGATGAAAAATATAAACATGTGTTTGGTTTTTGTTCATGAGGTTTTGTCTTTACATTTAACATTTGTTCAAAATAAGAAACGACATCCATTTCATTAATACCAAAACACATACCGACCGTATAACCAACATTATCTAATCGTTTACTATACCATCCATCACCCTGAACCCATCCCGCGAAAGTACCTAATTTATAATCTTCTTCATTATCTATATCAAAAGACGTATATATTGGTTTATTTTCCCACTTTAATTGATTACCAATTTCTAATTTATCCATTCTAACCCAATTACCATCTCTATCCATATGAAGATGATTATCGGTACCATATAGATAAGAACCATTAGACAATAAAATTCTATTCACAACCCTATTTTCCCCTGTTTTAAATGGTTTTGTTGCTTTTTTCCACTGACCATCAATTCCTAAAACGGTAAGCTCATCCTCATTAAGTGCTTGTTCAAACGTAATATATCCCTTATTTGTTAAAATAAGCGAATTTAAGGGTTTGCAAGGATTAAATCCTTCAACTTCAGGGTCCGGATATTGATTTTCTCCAGTTCTACCAACACTTCTAGCTAATTCTAAATTAATCAATCCATATGGTTCGCCTTGGTTATAAGTATCCCAAAATTCTTTAGGTAAATCATCAATATTTTCTGGCGCAACGATTGAATTATTACTCATCGCTCTCCAGTTTGGAATTTTATATAAATCCCATCTTTTTGCTTTTAAAAATTCAATATCATCAAAATCACCAATTGCGATTTGTGCCGATCTTCGGACGTTTCCGGCGACCACAATATTACCGATAATATTCATAATATCAAGACAATCAATAGGTCTTAATTTTTTATTTGAGCGTGAATTTAATATTTTGTTAATTTCACTTATACCCCAACATAAATCTTCGGGTCCAGATGCGGTTCCCCCGAACCCTTTTATTACCGCACCTTTAGACCTAATACAAACAGTAGAATATGTAAAACCCTCACCACCATAAAAATGTGCTTTAAGTACTTTACCCAAAAGTTTAACCCACCCTTCTCTGCTATCCGGAACAATAAAATCCGCATCATTTGTGTCTTTTCTTTCAATTTTAATTTTATTTTTCAACTTTGGTAATTGATACACATTATGTTTTTGAATATTGTAACCAACACCGCTACCTAACATTAACATTTCAAAACACCAAGTAAATGGTCTTATTGGTGAATTAACAACGGTAAAAGCACAGTTTTGTAAAGATGGTAAACCTAATCTATCAACCGTTTTAGTCCCCAATTGCCACATAAATCTACCAGCAGTTGAAAACTTAAGGTTCATGCGTAATTCCGCATATCTTTTTTTCTCGTCTTCTGTAAACCCAACATTTAATTGTTTTTCTGATGCCTCTAATTCTCTTTCAATTACTTGCCAAAACTCTTCAGTTTTTGACAAAGGGTCATCTTCTTTTAATCTTCTAGCGTATGTTCTCTTAAATGTTATATAACCAATTTCACCCCAAGGCGGGGTAATTTCTTTAAATTTACTGTCCATTTTATTATATATTTTTTATTAATTTATTGTTGTTCTTTTTTTATTAGATTGTAATTCACCTAATCGTTTTTTTGCATTCATTTCATTAATTTCTTCAACCTCTTTTTCATGACCTAATAATGTTTTTGATTCCTCTGTATCAATAATAAGCATTTCATTGTCAAATTTGCAGTTTGCAAACACCACACCATCAGAACCAATTCTTGATTTTGTAATTGCAATTGTCGCAAGTTTTTGGTCTTTTTGTTCAAGAGATTTAGCAATTGATATGATAACGTGACCAACTTGTGCTTTTTTAATGCTACCACCCATTTGGTCAGTTGTTACAACATCTGCTGAAATACTGGATCGATTACCTTGGGTCGCGGTCCATCCAACAATATCCAATTCATGACACATTGCTTCAAATGCTCTGATAACCGAACCCTCACCCTTCCATTCATCACCATTGAATTTTTCTGGTAATACACAATCGATATAATCCAAGCAAATTAAATCAATCTTAACGCCCTCAGAAATTATTTTTCTTACCTGATTTTTAATGTTTGACATGGTTAATGATTCTGAAGGTAACTTCTTTAGAATCAATTTATTGGGTAAGGTACTTCTCAACTCTTTAACCGTTTCCAAAACTTCTTCCTTATTTGCGGTCAAATCATCGGGTTTAATTCCGGTCCACATCGTAAAATGCTTGCGCTGAATGATTTTTGGATTGTCTTCAAAGAAGATTTGAAGGACATTGAAACCCAAATTATATGCGTGATTTGCAATTTTTGTCATTACGGTTGTATTATGTGTTAACACATAATCTCTAGTAACATATAATTCATCAGGATTTGATACTTTTATGCAAACAGCTTCTTCATCGTGAGAATAGTTTATTGATTTAATATATTTTTGTTCAATATATTTTTTTCTTTTTACGAACCTATTTACTTTTCTTAACAACTTAAACGGAACAATATTATTTGCAAACGATATTGTTACAGTATAAGCCATTTTACCATCCTTTACCTCACCTTTATACTTATATTTAGGTATTTTTGTTTTAATTTTAGCTGTACCACCTAAAGAAAGAACAATTTCTCTAACATCTTTTGCTAATTGTTCTGAAACAGTTGTAAATTGACAACAACCTCTTTTATCCGCATAACCATCAGTATCCATTAATCCTCTCAATAATTCAAGTCTATTATTTACTGAATTAAAAATATAATCTTTCGGTATAAACTTTTGGTCAGATTTCATACCAAGTAAACCATAATGAGTTAAATGAGGTTTAATAACATTTTTAATGCGAACAACTTTAATTGTTTTAGTGTCCCTATGGTATTCAGAAAATGATGTGTGTAGATTTAAATTAGAAATATTATCAAATATTTCATCATCTTTAGTACTTAAAGTAATACTATCTTTTGCAGATAAATAACCATCCCCCAATAAAATACCCAATAAATAAGGATTAATTAATATATCTTTTTCGTTAAAATTAATAGGATTAACAATAGGTAGTCTATAATTATATCTACCTCGTTTTTTTATATCAACTAACATATCGCTAGTTTTAATCACTTTATACCCATAATTCGGAGCATAGTTATTCACATTTTTTATGCGTGTTTTTCTTGTACGCATGTTTAATGTATTAACATACCATAAATGTTCTGCATCACAAAAAGTATGTGTATCATCAGTAAATTCAATTTTATAAATTGGACGTTGACCTTGCGGATAAACGCCAATCACATATTGTTCATTACCATCGGAACCAATTATTTTATCACCAAGTTTAATATTTCCTATTTCGGTCCAACCTGTTGGTGTTAAAATTGGTTCACTAACATTTTGGGCTTTGCCCACCCCTGTCGGGGCGAGAATAACACCAATTTCACCCCTCGCTAAACCACCCTTTAAGAGCTTATCAATACCCTTAATACCCATCGCAATCGGATGTCTGAAATCCTCACTTAAAACGCCCTCAGTATCGTCAAAAACATCTATCTGACCCTTATCCAATTCACCAACCTGAAGTGCGTTCCTAACCAAAGATTCAACTTGGTCATAATTTTCAAATTCACCACCATCGATAATTTTTTGTGCTTTAGTCATTACTTTTTTCAGTTCTTGTTGTTTACAAAACTTTAAAGCTTTTTCTTGTACAAACTCAGCACCGTCAGTTGACACATTTTTTATTGATTCCAAGGTATCAATTGCAACCTTTACAAGAAAATCCTGTGCTAACTCAGATTTAATAATTTGTTTTAAAGTTGTAAATGAAGGAATTTCATTATATTTTCCATAATGTTCCTTAATAAATTGAACAACAATTTTAAAATACTTATTCTCGAAATAAGAGACTTCCATAACGTCAATAATTGATGAGCCGAATATTTTGTCAATGATAATTTGGTTAATCAATTGAAGCTGAAATGTTTGTCCGAGATACTCGAAATTTTTATCTTTACCCATGTGTGTTTGTTAGTTTGTATCTTCTAAATACTATGATTATAGGATAATTCCAAGGTACTCGTTATTAAAATTTTTCTCAGAAAAAATGTCAGTTAAATTTCTTAAGACGTTTTTTGCTTCTGGTCGTACATCCATCGTATATCTAACCTTCGGAGGATATACTTTAGCATCAAATACTCTGTGACAAATTGTCTCATCATTTATCTTAACATAGATGTTAAATGTTTCGGGACCATCGGTATTTGAAGTTTCCATAATTTGAGGGTTCTCCTCAATCTCATAATAATTATCCAACATATATGTTACCGTCTTAATTTTTAACTTCCTCTGAAGCAGTTCTGCGACATCTTTAATATATTCATATAATTCCATAGAACGTCTTGCTTGGGGATTATAATCTTTAACATTAAAATATCTCTGAATTACAACGTTGTTATTAAGTTTAATTAAAAACTCCATTTTTGTTAAATCTTGCTCTTTCATTTTTTTATATTGTTTTTAGTTATTAAAATTTCGTTTTTCTTTTCTGGTTAGCTTTAAAAATGGTCGAATAAAATCAACCCAATCATTATTATATTTTGGTAAGAATTTGAAGAAACCGTCCTCATTCATCATTTTAATGAATCCCTTATAACCCCTACCATCAGGGTCTAAAGATTCATGACAATAAAGTTCAACAATTTTTTTTGCTTCCTCTGATATGAGGGGGTTTGTGAGATTAATAATCTTGTCATTTCTTTCGAAGAACTCATCTCCGTGCTCACCATCTTTCGTCTTCCCACTTAAAATATTTTTTAAAACGTTACTATTACTTTCCTTAACCAAGTCTTTTGACTTATTCAAAATATCGGAATAACTTACCGGTTTATCAAGTATCTCAGGAAAAAAAGTTATAAGATTCTTCTCACCCAATCGATAAATTCCGTCAATGTTATCTGACTTATCACCAATTAGAATTTTATATGTTGTTAAATTATAATGAGGAATTATACAATCTTTTAATTTGATTTTGTCACCAAATTTATATGTTGTTTTTGTATTTGGTGAATAAACTGAAACATCTTTATTTATTAATTGAATTAAATCTCTATCCGCTGAAAATATTATTTTATTTTCATCTGGTGAGATTTGACAATAATACGCAATTAAATCATCGGATTCGGTTTCAGGAAATTCAATTTGTCGAACGAATATTTCTTCAAGATATTGTTTGATTCTAATTCTTTGATATAGATAAGATTCTAGTTCATAATCCTCCATTGGAGTTTTTCTGGTTTCCTTATATTTTGAATAAATTCTTTTTCTGGTAATTGAATTATTTTCACCATCCCAAAACACAACAACCTTATCGTAATTTTCTGACTCCAATAATTTTTTTATTGTATTAATGAAATGAAAAATTGCTCCAACATGTTTTCCTTTATGTAAGTAATTTATTGCATGATAACCAATCTTAAAGAGATTATCACCATCAATTAATAAAGTTTTTGTCATTAATAAAATTAATTAAATTCAACAAATTCACCTTCTTCATTTACACTAAACTTATAATGAATATCTGGTTGCTTTTCTTTAGTTAAATTTATTTGAATTTCAGACATTTCATTTGTTGGTGTATTTAAATCAACGGGGACGCTTTTTAAAATTTCATACTTCATATTATTCCCAAAATAAATAAATTCAACATCACAATCCGGATGTGAGGGTTTTTTTAGTGTAAGAAGTTTTGTATTCGGTTTCGAATTAAAAATTTTATCTAGAAGATTGATTTTTTCATTTTCATCATTAAAAAATCCCCAACCAAACCATTTTTTATTTGGTTTTTCCAACTCTTTTTCATAAAACTTAATTGCTTTATTTTTAATAATAATTAAATGAGGTGGTTCAAAATTATCTTTAAATAACTTATTATATTGAACCATAATAGATGTTCCGAAAGTATTCATTGTTTTATATTTTTGCTAAAATATAACAATCAAAACTCATCAAGTCCAAATCTATCTTTAAATTCTTTTCTTTCTCTTTCAACTCTTTGTTGATATTTAACAAATTCATCGTCGATTTTTTCATAAGACAAAGGATAGACATTAGCTAGAGGTATAACTCTGCTTTCATAATTACCACCACCAAGTGCTTTATCGCTTGGTTCAAAACGTTTAAATTTAACACTAACATAGGGAATGTCATCAAAATACTGTATAGAGGGAAGTAAATACCCCTCTTCACCCGCAAACTCTTCTGAAAATTTACTTTTAACCGCTTGTTCCTTTAAATCCTTTATCTTAACCTTTATTTCAAGCATTCCAAATGTATTACCCTTTTCTTCATAAATTCTTGATAACATTAATCGTTTTAGCTTTTGTGTGTCACCACTTCTTCCAAGCAACGTTAATTTATCAATTTCACGTAATCTATTAAAATCACCAATTTTTGATAAATTATCAAGCGCAATGTCTTGATATTCATCTTTTTGCTCATTGGTATATTCCAATAATATTTTTTTTATTAGTCGTCTTTGATTCATGACTTGGGGTGTCTATTTAAACCATAAATATCATATGAATCTTGTTTATTAAAGACGTGCTTTTTACTTTTAATGATATTTATGGTTATGAAAAAGATTAAATTAACAGAATCAGATTTATATAGGATAATTAAACAAGTTCTTTTTGAACAGGAGGAAGAAAAGAGAAGTTTTACATTTTCTCCGGGAGCATTTGCATCTTTTATAACATCATCATCAGGTGAAAGATTTGTTAAACATCTTAATAACAAATATGATGAGATTGTTGTTAATGGGGGTTTGGATTTAGAAAAAACACAAATTCAATCCTTACCGGATAATCTTCATGTTGAGGGATATTTGAATTTATATGGATGCAAAAATCTTAAATCCTTACCGGATAATCTTCGTGTTGGGGGAAGTTTGTATTTACAAAGAACACAAATTCAATCCTTACCGGATAATCTTCGTGTTGGGGGAAGTTTGTGGTTAAATGGAACACCAATTCAATCCTTACCGGATAATCTTGACGTTAAGGGAAATTTGGATTTAGAAGGAACGCAAATTCAATCCTTACCGGATAATCTTCATGTTGGGGGAAGTTTGTATTTACGAGGAACACCAATTCAATCCTTACCGGATAATCTTCATGTTGAGGGAAGGTTGGATTTAACTGAAACACCAATTCAATCCTTACCGGATAATCTTCGTGTTGGGGGAGATTTGTGGTTAAATGGAACACCAATTAAATCCTTAGGGGATAATCTTTATGTTAATGGGATAATTTATATTCGTGAAACACCATTAAAAGATAATGATGAATTGGTTGCGAAATATGAAGAAAAATATAGAATTAGTAGAGATTAATAATCACCACTTTTTTGGCTTTTTACTTTTAAAGATATTTACATTAAAATAACACACTATGAAAAAAATAATAAGATTAACGGAATCTGACTTAATTAATTTAGTTAAACGAGTTCTTAAAGAAGATGAAACAGCTTATGATATTATTGGTAAAAAGGTTGGTGAAGTTTTTCCAAATATTAATGGTGTTTATGCAATAAGTGATAGGGTAATTGTTTATAGTAAATTTTTCACCGCAACAGAAACCTTTGACGCAATTGGTAACGCAAGAAAATATTTAAAAGATGAAGGTTATGAAAACGGGTCAATGTATATGGATTATCCAATACCTTTCATGTTAAGAGGTAAAACTGGAATTGATGATGAAGGTAATACAATTATTACCACAAAATGGGGTGAAGAAAGACCTTTAATTATTACAAAATTTGATAGATTAAGTAAAAAAAATTGGGAAGAAATGGATGGTGTAATAATTTCAGATGATTTTAGAGATGGTGATGTTTACCTATTATTTTTTAATTTTCCAGATTAATAATCACCACTTTTTGAAAAAACAATCTCGTTATTGATTATTTCTTTTTCTATAATTGAAATATTCTCTTTGTTTAATCCCATATCATCCAGTCGTTTTGAAATGATTTCATATGCGGTTTCATAATTATCTGAAACCACGATAACAACACTACCAACACAATGTCCCGGTCCTTCGTGAATATAGAGTTTCATGTTATTGTATGCTATTAAGTATTTCTAAACATAATTCATAAGGAATTTTACTTCTCTCATACGAATTACCTCTACCTTGCGTTCCAGTTTTTGAACCCCTTGGTGCTGGTTGGTGATGACATTCTTTATTACCATTTTTACAAACCGGTCTTGGTATCCAAGTTGTTGAATTTGTCCAAATATCTGTGGGTTTGGCTCTTTCATCATCATACTTGCAATACCAAGTAGTATGTCGCTTAAATTCTTGCATAAATGGCATCTTTCTTAGCATTCCTCTTGGATTTTCTATAAAGAAGATTAAGTTTGGATTAATTACTAACCATTCTTTGATTAAAGAAATAAAATGCTGATTTGTTAAATCACATTCTTTTGCATATTCGCTTTTTGGTTCTGTACCATTTCTGTGTGTGCTAATTGCTGCGATTGAATAAGTTGTGCAATCAGGTGAACACCAAATAACATCTGGTACAAAAGGAACATGATTAATGGTCATTTCTTTAATGTCCATTTTTAAATCAATATTCTCATATGGTCCCCAGTCAACTGAAAATGTTTGATGACCAAGTTCTTCTGCTACCTTTGAGAATGAACGACTTCCTGCGAATAATTCGAGTATTTTCATGTTTTTTTGTTTTTTGTTTTTTGAAAATTATAACTCTCTATTTAATAGCTTTTTATATAACTCTTCGTGTTCTGGGAGGAGTTTATCGCTTTTTTTTTGGTTTTCTAAGGTGAATAGTGGTTGAAGATTTGTATAATGATTTAGCTTACATATTTCCTCTTCATTTTTTCCATATGATACCGGTACCTTATGATCAATTTGCCACACCTTACCATGATTTTCCCATGTCATTCCGTCATTAAATTGAGATTCTAGATAACATTTAAAATTATTAAATGATGTTCCTAATATTTCTAGAGTTTTGCTATTTTTTGCTAGTTTTTTTTGTTTAAACATTTTACTTAATCTATATGACATAAGTATTCTTAGTTTATATTCGGGGTTTTTATCCATTCTTTTTTTACGTCTTTCCATAATTTGATTTAAATTTTTATTTAAATATCTTCTATTTATTAGATTTCTTTTTTCAGGATTTTTTTCTCTCCATATTTTATTCTTTTCCTTTGCTTTTTCAGGATTTTTTTTCATCCATCTTTTATTTTTTTCCTTTACTTTTTCAGGATTTTTTTCTCTCCATTTTTTCTCATGTTCTCTTACTTTTTCAGGATTTTTTTCTCTCAATTTTTTTATTCTAATGTTATTACATTCTTTACATATATGTCTAATACCAAATTTTCTATTTTTTTCTTTTCTAAATTCTGAATACGGTTTAATCTCAGCACATTTTCGACATTTTCTTATTGGTACGAAGACCACAGAATCTAAATTAAGTGGTTGCGGTTTTTTATAATTTAGAATCATTTTATTAAGTTAAAGGTTTAGTAATATTCTGAGATATTTTATCAATAAAAGATTTAATATCTTTTTTCTTTTCAACGTATACCATAAATTTTTCATTTGTTTTTTTAGAAAATTTTATTAAATCCTTATCATGTAAATCTAATAATAGATTAAAATCAATAATTGGAATGTCAACAACCTTAAAGATTAAACCATCTTCTTTGAATTTTAATTTAGCGGCATCAAACTTAATTTTATTATGAGGTATTTCTTGTAATTTTTTTGGTTTACATTCAACTACGTACTTATCATTTAAAACAAAGTCCGGAAAATAATTTCTTTCAAAACCATCTATAAAATAACGCACTTTATATTTCTGACTTTCAGCCGAAATCGCATTAAATCCAAATCTCTCAATCACATTTATTATAAAACTTAACTCACCAACACTTCTAAAGAAATATTCTTTATACCAACCAGACCATCCGTTACCACATGCAATCCCGTGTTTTGGTGGTATCCCTAAGCGTTTACCTTTAGCTGTTTTAGATATTCTATCACCAAATTCTTTTACCATTTGGTTTGCAACTTCTAACCCATAATCTCTAATCCACGCTTTATAATAACCCTTACCTTTATTTGGTTGTCTTATCTTTAAAGTTTCACTTAATTTATCTCTAAATTCTTGTGTTTGTTGTCTTTTCCAAAAGTCTTTTCTTTTTTCACTTTCTAGTGTGGTCTTCTTCATTCTATCCATACTTTCAGCGGTATGGATTTTACCATAAAAAGGATTTTTTTCGCCCATTTTACAACAAGTCAAACAAGATGTGTTTTTTTTATTAGCTTTATAACATCCATTACTTGTTTTATAGGTTATTACTTTCCCACAAATCGGACAATCCCTATAAAATAACTCTAACCTCTCTTGCTCTTTTTTTTCAAAATATTTACGACTTCGTTGTTCTTTAATGTCCAAAACTCGACAAGTCTCACAAAAACCTTTTCCTTGGTTCGATATAAGAGCTTCGATTCCACATTTATTACATATTTTCTTTTCCATTTTTATAATCCTCTAATAATTTATTTATTAGAGAAGAAAGATTAATATGGAGTCCGCGAAAATATTCTAATAACTCCGGTTTCAGAGCAATAGAAATACTTTGTTTTTTTTCTTCGTTAGTTATTTTCTTTCTTCCCATATTAATAAATATCTAGATTTTATAAAAAGTTGTTATTATTAACAAATTATGATTCAAATAATTCATCTTTACCTTCTTCTAAATTAATATCATCATCACCACCACCTAATATTTTATTCCAATATTGTGAATATTGCTTTTTATATTTATCAATGTCTGCTTTATCGTCTTTAATATACCCTTGAGGTACTGCGATAATTTTACCATCTTTAAACGATATACCATTAATGTGATTCTTTAATATTGATATCTTAGTTCTTGTAGCAAATGATACCGTTCTACCATTTTTTGTCGCAGTAATGTGCGATACACCAGAATTTTTATGATTACCAAATAAAAATACTAATGCTGCCGAAAAAAATAAAGCTTCCCCACCTTTAGGTTTTGCTACAGGTTGACTATATGGATTATCTGGAATTTCAATCCAAACTTGGTTGATTACAACCATAGTATTTATATACGGATATTCTTCTTTTCTAGATTTAGTAATTCTAGAATGAAGTCCCATGCCAATCTTATCCGCCAATACCTTAGCCGTATGCATGCCGCCACCCTTTCCTTCGTATGTTGCCAAACAAGGAATTGAACCAATACTGTCGAAACAAAATAATAGATTGTACGGTAACTCCCCCTTTTCTTGTGCATCTAATAATGAATTAATATAATCGGTTGCTTGTTCAACATAATCAAATGAATCATTATAAATAAATTGACCAACATAAGAACCATCTGAATCTAATTGTGCGTCCAACCCCAATTCAATAGCATGTTCCCAACTGAATTTCTTCTCCGTAATAATAAATACGGGTAAATGACCCTTACTTTGTGCATCAACCGCAGATAAAATCATTGCTGTCGATTTTGACGTGTCTGAATGACCCATAAACAAATTTATAGAACCCATCACCGGTCCCGGTAAACCACAAGCATCCAAAAACGCTTCACCACAATTATAAAACTGGGTTTCCTTATATTTTGTTTTGGTCGAAAATTTATTCTTAATATCCGCTAATGTAATTTCTTTTTTCTTAAGTGCCATATTATTAGATTTTCTTAAAATATAAGAAAAAACCAATAAAAAACAACATATTGTGATAAGATAATTTAATTGGTATATAGTATAAAACCTTTTTCCTTGTATTTCTTTTGTAAATCTAAGTTATAAGACAATGGTGTAAAATCTATTAAAATAAGAGATTTTACTTCTAAATCATCAGGTAATTCTTCCACCTCTGTATTGCGGATATTTAATTTACCACCAACTTTTAAATTATTTGGTAGTTTTGTTATAAGTGTGCTCCTTACTATTAAATTATTTCCAACCGTGAGATTATCCGGTAAATGTTCTAATTTAGAATAATCTAAAAATAGGTTTTTTGGTACTTTAAAGTTATCGGGTAAATATTTTATTGACGAATAGGATAAATCAATATTACCCTTAACTTCAAGAGTTTCAGGTAAAGTTTCAATTTCTTCACAATAAGATAAATCTAACTCCCCCCCAACATAAAGATTATCCGGTAAGGATTGAATTGGTGTTTCACTTAAATACAAATTTTCCCCAACATAAAGATTATCCGGTAAGGATTGAATTGGTGCTCCTTCTAAATTCAAACTTCCATTAATAATAACCTTATCGTATTGTTTATTAAAAAACCTTGTTAATTTCTTAGAATCATTTTTAAATACATTTTTAAGAATCGTTTTAAAATATTCTGGATTCTCATTAAAAATTCTTCTGTTATTTTCTTCCTCTTGCTCAAGAAGAACCTTTCTAACAATCCTATATAAATCTGATTCTGTTAATTTAATCTTTTTCATAACCATAAATATCATAAAAAAGCAAAATCCCCCAAGCTATAACCTGAGGGATTCTGATTTAATATAATTCTATTTTAGAAGGGTAATTCTCCGCTTGGTTCATCATCTTGACCATCCATAACAATGGTGCTCTCAGATGTAAGATTTTCAGCTTCTTCACCATAAACATAACCACCCTTTGCTGAATCCCAACGCGGTGTTTCTCCCCTTGCAATTGCTTCAAGATATTCAACCGGTTTTTTCGAATAGACATCCTCCCAAGTTAATTCATCTTCAACCCAAGCTTTCATTTGCTCTTTATTTTTGCTCAAAGCAGAAGGGTCTTCTTGCATAATTGTCTGAATTGTTGTATATTCCTTACCTTTCGGGGTTTTGGATTTGACAAGCTGAATAATCAAATCTCTACCTTCTTTTGGGTCAGTAATATCCCCCTTAGCTCTAAAGATGGGGATGATTTTATCCAAAATTCCTTCGTTCTTATAATTGTGTTTGAATCTCCAGAACTTAACACCATCACCTTCAGCATCTCTATCAACAACCTTTACAATATAGAACTTTCTGGATCTGTATTGCGCAGCAAGTTGTTTATCGGATTCTTTTCCGGTTGAATTTAATTCCTCAAAAATTTCATTTAAGGGTGAACGCTCATTGTCATTCTTACCGGGATCATAAAGTTTAACCCATTTACCACCAACTTGAACTTCGTGGAACCAAACTTCTTTGAAGGGAGAGCTTCCATCTTTTGTTGGAAGAATTCTGATTCTCCTTTGTCCATTTGATACTCCATTTGGAAGAAGACAAGCAAAATACTTTTTCATCTTCTCCTCCATAGACATTTTATTACCGTCTTTGGTTGTGTTTTTTTCATACTGCGATAAAATCGAATCTAATGTACTCATGTTTTTAATTGTTTTTAATTGTTAATTTGTTTGTCATTATCGACCGTTTTTAAATATAGGAAAGAAAAAAGGAAAAGACAAATGCTATCTTTTCCTTTCTTTTAAAATCTTAATTAAATTGTTTCGTCTTCTGTCGGTGGAATAAATGTGTTTTTAATTTCATTTGGTGTAAAATCTGTTACTTCATCAGATGTTAAAACATATTCATTTTTTCCAGATGCTTCCATTTCACTCTCTTTGTCGGTGAAGAAATCGGATAATTTTTGTGTGTAAGGACCGCTATCCAAACTTCTTAATTCAAGTTTTTCTTGGGGTGTTTTTTGACGATATTTTTCAATTTTCTGTTCAATATCATTTAATTTACCAACAATTCCATCCATTTCTGAAAGTTTGGTTTGCAATGTTTCCAATTGTGAAAATAAATTCTTGAAATATTCTTCTTGTTTTTGTTCTACATTTTTTTGTGACGTTACCAAATCGGTAATATCCAATTCTTCTGTGCTTGAAGTTTGTTCTTCTGATGCTCCACTAGCATCAATTTTTTCAACTTCAGGGTCTGTTTCAGGAACAACAGGAGTTGGTTCTGCTGTTATTGGTGACGATGGAATTGTAGCATCCGGTATAGCTTCTGGAGCGGGTGGAATTTCTTCTCCTTCTGGGGGAGGAATTGTAACATCTTGTTCAAAGATATATTTATTTATTGAATTATGTCTTTTTAATTCATTTAAGATTCTATCGTCCATTTTCATTTTATTAACCATTTAATAATTGTTTAATACCTGAAGGTGTTTCAACTTGAACTCTTTTATTTACACTCATAGTGTTGTCAATTCTTTCAATTAGACCGTCTTTCATTCTAACTGTATAGCAATCGCCTGTGTCTAAATCACAAACTTCATTGTAACCATTACCCATATCTTTTTGGGTAATTCTTGTCTTTTTGTTTAAATAACTATCTAAAGCTGATTGAATGTTCATTTTGTTTTTATTATATAAATATATGATTATGTGAAAAGATTCATAGAATTCATTAATGAAACCGATTGACCAAATTTATTTTTTAAACTTTGCGCCTTTTTTTCATTTGTTCTTACAAAATCTTCAAAATCAACTTGATTATTCTTGGGCCAATTTTGTACCCAATTCTTAAATAATGTATTTGTTAAAGTGTTTCCTGTAATTGTGTCATTTGTGTAAGATGATAAATCAATATTTCCCGTTAAATTCGTAAATTTATCTCTTAAGAATAAGATATTATTATCGACGGTTTCAAATGTTGGGTATGGTAATGTATATCCATCTATTCCTCTTAAACATAAATATTGTTTTTGGAAATATACGTTAGCGGATTCTGAATAAGAAATTATATTATCCTGAAGGTCTTTTAACGGCGCACCTCCAAAATTATTGTTCCACGCAATTACTTCTTGTCTATCGCCACCATCGAGATAAATTGTTGAAAATACCATTGCTCTAATTTTTTTGGTATTATCATCTGAACCAACCACTTTACTTTTTATGATAGAAATTATTTCTTGAATTGAGTATGAATTTCTAATTGCTTGACCCGCTTTTCTATATGTTGAGTATATTGTGTTTGTATTATCACCAAGAGTATAAATTGTACATCCTTCAGAAACAGGTGATTTATCTTTTGAAGTTTGAAGTTGTATTGAATTATTTGAGTTTATTTTGTTTGAACTTAAATCACCATCGGCTTGTGCTTTTTGTACGTCTGCTTTTATATCACTAAAAATTTTACTAAATAAATTAGTGTTTAGTGACGCTAATGAATTGTTGATTGTTGGTAATGAAAATACCGGCATTCTAACACCAGTAAACTGGGTTATAAATTCACCAGAATTTAAAATATGTTTTACACTTAAAATCATATAAGGACCGCTGAACATTGGTACATGTTTTAAATTAAAGTACATTGTTGGTTGGATTAATGCGTTACCCATTCCCATTACGGTACAAGTATATGATCTATTTCTATATTCAGTAAATAACGAAACGTTCTGTTGTGCAACAGACCTGCCAGCAGCTTGGTCAGCCATCATTTCATATATTTTAAATGTTTCTGATGTGTTTGAAGTATTTTCTTGACTTAAAGTTAATGTTTTAAACATACTTTGATTTCTAGTTCCAAAATCAACATTAAATCCAACACATCGATTTGAGAAATACCAATCCTTTTTATTAGCTAAACTTTCTCTATTTGTGTTATTTGATGGTCTTCCTAAATCAAATGCATCGGTTCTATAAAGATAGTTTGGATTATTTTTTAAATCTAAATGCTGACTTGGGATATCGGTGTAAAAACAAACTAATTTTGGTGATGAATTTCTATAATCTACATTTAAAAATGTACCAAATAAATCATTTGCAAAATCAAAAGATGATTCAATACTAGGATTATCTGTTAATTGTGGTGTTGTAACTCCGTAAAAATTAACGAATGCTGGTAAAGGCATCATAATAAATTTGTTTTCTTCAAGAATTGCGCTTATTAAATCAATAACCCTACCCTTTCCATCATATCTTGCTTTTATTCTATCTTTTAATTTAAAGATATCAACATAAACTAAATTACCTAAATCTCTACTTGCTCTATCTAAAAATAGAACATCCTCAAAAAGTGTTTTGTTTTTATAATCATTACCAGCAATCCATCTGTCATTAAAGGTCTTAAAATGTTGCCATAATTCAAGTTTACCTTGCTTATCATTAGAAGGGGGTATTCTATTTTCTTGTGAAACAGAACTTACATTTGGTAGTTGTTTTTGTAAAATGGTTATTGTTTTTTGTAAAATATTTGCTTCAAAACCATCAACATTATTAATTAAATAATCATATAATTTTTGTTTAAATTGTTCTTTATTTATTGGACCATTTAATTTTTGTGTACCATAAATTTGAATTAATGGGAAAAGATTTTCCACATTTTCTTTTGTAAATTCAACGTCAATATCAATGAAAAAATCTGTTAGTGTTGATCCGGTATCAGAATAATTCATACCCGAAATTGTGTAAAACCCAATATATTTCTTCATTGCGTTCCACGCATCAGGATTGTTTGTTTCTGATGCCGATAAGCTAATTTGTGGTGGTAATGTATTATTTATATAACCATTATAAGAATAAGGATCTACAACAGTTTTTGTGTTAAATGAATTAAAAATTCTTCTATTAAAATTAGATGGATTACCATATCTAAAATAGATATCATTATTTAATAAAAATGTGGTTATTGTTTGTGAGAACTTTTTTGTTTGATTTGACCAAACGTTATTAACAACAGATGTATTTACTGAAACATCATCAATAATTAATAAATTTGATAACAATAATTGAAAGTTTTTCAAATAAGAATTTGTACCTCTATTTTCTTCAGGAATATTTAAAGAGCTTTGTGAGAATTTTAAAAACTCCTCTTCAAATTTATCCAAAATTTCTTTTTTAAATGTTGGTATTAATTCATCTATTTTTGAATATGACGAGTTAATTGAAAATGGTGTTTGATTCTGTGCTTGAGTAAATATTTCTTTAAGATATTCGTCATAATTTGGTTTGATCGCTTGAGACTCGTCAAAATATCCATAGTTTGGTGCTGCCCAGAAAAGTCTAGCCGAACCATTAAAAAGTGATTGATTATTTAAAACTTCAACATTTAGTTGGTTTGAGTCACTAAAACACTCAAACTTAGATTGATTAGTTGTTGTACCAAACGATGGTAACACAATTGTTTTCTGTTTATTTTCATCTGAAAAATCACTTGAATCATTTGTTTTTAACAATACATCCCAATATTTTATAGAAATCGACCTACTAGGATTTAATAAATCAACCCCTTGTGCATAACTATTGACTTGATTTCGATTTAAAAACAAACTTTGGTTATCAATTTTTTCCTGTATTTCGGAATCTGAATATGTTTGAAAATATTCTTTATTTGTTAATAGATAATAAAAATCATTTATTAATTTAGGATAAAAACCCAAATTCATACTTGTAACGTTATTCCCAACGTTTTGTAAAACAATTGAATTTGTTTCACCACTAATTGATAGATTATATTGCCTTGTTGGGTTACTATTTACAGGGTCGAAATTTGTGAATGTATTTGCGTTAGTCCAAACATTGTTTATTAAATCATTTGTTCCGTTTGAATCAACATAATTTTTATATCTATGCCAAATAGATCCATATTTTAATATCCAAGCGTATGGCAGCTTATGCGTTGCACCAAATTTTTTAAATGATGAAATTAAGTAATCTAAGTTGTTAATAGAATTTTCATTTTGTGAAATATACTTTTCTTTGAGAGTTGAGAGCGGTAGTGAATTTAAAAAAAGGTACGCAGCCTCAGTAAATGGGTGTGGGTTATTATTTCTTAGTTTATCCGCAGCACTTTGTAGTGCATTAATCATAAAAGGTGTATTGAATATAGATGTAGTTTGATTGTTACCAACTGAACTAGGTGGAGAATTTTCATATGTTATAAGTCCTTCGGTTGGTAATAAATTATTATAATTATTATATCTATTTTGATAAAAAGTATTTAGTTCAATTGAGTTGTTATATGTGTTTGGCGGTGTCTGTAATGTAAAAGAAAAACTTGTTAATGGTCTTTTTATTTTGTCATTTTCATTAGTGTTAAAATTAGTAATATGTTTTTTTTCTGAATTAAACCCAATAACAGAAGATGTTTTAGTTAAATTAGTTATTGAACCTAATCCGGAACCATTTGCCAAATTTTGTCTTGCCCATTCAAGATTTACTATCGGATATATATCGGTAAAATCAATAACATTTGAATCCTGATTTAAAAACATAACTAATTTGTTAATACTTTCAACTTCAGAATTTGGTGATGGACCTGAAATTATATCGCTGGGTAATATATTAAAATCTTTTGTTTGTTCTGTTAATTCTCTTAAATATGGTGTGCTATATAAACCTCTAATATATAATTGCCAGCTTTCACCAATACCTTCATTTGATATTTGTTTCAAATAAGCATCAAAATTTTCTTGATTATCTATCTTAAAATTCTTTAATGCGGTAATAATCTGAGGATTATCTACACTTAATGATGTAAGTATATTATACGCCTCCATTTGAGCAATAACCTCAGTTATATCATTCGTTTGCTTATAATTTCTGTTAAGTTTATCAATTGTTGAAGCTACAATTAATCTTTCTTTTATTTCATAAAAGAATTTAACAAATTCTTTTGGACCATAAGACCTATTTGTTGTTGGAAATTCAATTGCATTAAGTGATAATCTATTTACACTATATTCTTCGTCTGAAGTAACATCGGAAGTATTGAACACAACATCTCTCTGTGTAAGACCTTTTATCATTTCTTCAACAAATTCAACTTCAGGCCAAATATCGTAATTATCTGCTTGTGTTTTTTCAATTAGTTCAGGATCAGCCGGATAAGCTAAAGGAAAACTAATTTTATTCTCAGTTTCTGTTTTTATAAAAAACTCAGGCCAAGGATATACCTGAATATCACCGTTAGTTTGATTTGGTTCTTGAGTTTTTGATACTAAATCTGTTGAATCAGAGCTAACATCGTCTTTACCATCGGAAAATAAAGCATCGTATCTAACTCTACTATATCTCTGATCAAAAGCATCTTTATGAACATCATCAAGTAACCTAAAAATACCTTCTACCGATGCAAATATAATTGCAAAAATATTTCTAATTGTTGGCTTAAAACCTAAACCTTCAGCAGATTCTAATTTTTTTTGTAAAATTGCGGTTAATTCTTTTTCAATTTGTTCTTCAATATTATTTGCTTTGGTTATCATTTGATTAATTTCCTTATTGAAGGAATTTTCACCATTAAAAACAAATATATTATTAATTACTATTTCTGTACTATTTTCAATATATATTGTGCTAGAAAAATCACCATAATTTTCTATAACACTTTCTTTACATTTTTCATTTATCTGTCGCCCAAATTTTCTTCTATAGGTTTCACACCAATCAATTTGGTTATCACTAATATTTTTATTTATTAAATCAACATTTAGGTTAAAATTAATTTGTGATTCTATTGTTTTACCATTAATAGTATACGTTCCATTTGGGCCTAATGTGCTATTTTTTGTCCAAACTTCTTTTAATTCTTCTATTAATTTAGTTAGTTCGGCTTTAGCATTTTCAATTTTTTGTAAATCACTACTAATTTCTTTTTTATATCTATAAGCTCTTACTTCTGGGTCATTTGTTTTTAGTTTGATTAAAATATAGTAATTTTCCAAATCCAAATATTTTCTGGACCAAGCTTCAAGATTTGTTGAGAATACTTTAGTTTGTAGGTTTTTAATACCTTCTTTATAATTTTTAATGTCGGTAAATGAATCAAATTTTTCGGTGCCTAATTGTGCTATTATATTTCTTTCAAAATTTTCAAGTTTAACCACTAATTGTGGTATCGATAATTCAGGAAAATCTTCAGGTATTAAGTCCTTGCTTTTATACTCAGAATATAATTCTCTTATTTTTTGATAGCCTTTACCAACAACAACATTTGTTACCGGCTTATCTGTTTGTCCAACAGAAATTCTTGCTGCATCTGAATTTTGGTTGGTTTCGGTTGTTGGTATTAACGTATAAGTTGTATTATACATGTTTGGTAACGCCAAAACAGAACCTATTTGTAAATCAGCTAATATTGTATACTTATATGAATAAAAAGTTAATCTAACAGTAAAATTACCATTTTGTGAATCTAATTCAGATGTGAATTTAGCTAAAATCAACTGATATCTGATTGCTTTTCCAAAATAACCTTTTAATGTTAAATAGAATGTTGGATATGGTAAATTAAAAAATACAGAATATGGGGATTCGTCACCTTTTTCAAAAAGGGTTCTTCCACCAACATCGACCAAATCTATTGTAACCACAGGTGTTTGAGATGCGTTATTATCAACAAGAATGTTAGTTATACCTAACGTTTGTGTATCTTTAACATTATCGATTTTTTGTTTTAAATAAAAAGCACTATTTGTATCAATTACCTGTCTTATTTGATTTGTACCTTCATTTTTTAAAGTATCTTTACCCGTAATTTCATCAGACCATTCTGTTGTAAAAAAACCTTCATTTCCGGGATTTAAAAAATTTATTGCGCCGAAATTATTTGTTGCTATTGTTACTGGTTGAACCGTATCGTCTTGGGCGGAACCTATATTAAATTTTGTGCGAGGAACAAAAATAGCTTCAAGATTTGCATACATAACTAAATCTTCTTGCTTAACAAGTCGTTCTTGCGATTTTCCATTATCACCAATTACTTTATTTGGGTCAATTAAAACAATATTGTCATAATCAACCTCAACTAATATTTTTTCGTTATCTACCATAATAGAAGAAGTAGTTTTCTAACTGTGAATTATAATCTTGTAGAGAAGTTACCAATGGAAATGGGATTGTCAATACTGATCCATCCGGTATATTACTTTCAAGTCCACCAAATTTTGGATTTGCTGATAATATTAACCAAGTAAATAATGGCGAACCATAATATTCAAATGAAACCTTATCTAAACGACTAACGTTCTCTTTATATATGTATTGTTTATCTGAATTTTTTTCTGGAATAGATATAAATGGTACAACAGTTTGTTGACCATTAATTAAAAAATTTTTATATCTATCGTAGTACCTATACATGCTTATAAAAATTTGTATTTTCCATTATATGTATTATTTGAACCACTATTTTCTTCATCATAAAGTTTAATTAATTTATTTCTTTCTGATGTTGATGCCTTTGCGACCTCAAACTCAACAGTTCTTTCTGTTGGTGTGCTATCAAGTGGAATAAATTTAGTGTATTGAGGATTGTCTTGTTTAAAATCATTAATTAATTTAATCTCAGAATCAAATTCTTCTTTATAACTATTATTTTTTAAAGTATTATAATAACCTATAATTGAATCACTAACATCTTCACTAATGTCTTTTGTTATTTTGTTTAAAAATTCATCAGTATTATTTAATAATTTTTGACAAATAATCATATATTCTGTTTTAACCTCATCTTCTAGCGTATTAAAATCATTGTTTGCCGGAACAAATATGTTATTTATATAAGAATTAAATAATAATTTTTTCTCAACTAGCATTTGTTGGAAGGTATTTGCTGATGTTGCAATAATTCCATAATCTTTAACCATTATAATAAATTTCTCATTATTTGATGCTAGTTTATATATTTTAACATCACCATTTCCCTGTATTAATCCATCAGCCTTTTCATCAATTAAATAATTAATTTTTTCAACGGTAAAAATTAAATTTTCTTGTGCTGTGGTTAAATCATTAATTGTGTTATTTAAATTATCGGTAAATGAATTTCTTAACTCATTCAAATAATTTTCATAATTTCTCTTAAATATTCTTTTTTCGGCATTAGTTGTGTAAGCACTAAAACTATTAAAAACGGGATTATTTTCATTTTTAATATCAGAAATGACCGATTTAAATAATTTATCAATATTATCTTGTATTTTATTTGATTTACCAACAATTTCCACATTAGTCGCTCCAAAATTACCTGTGGTATATTTTCTATTATCAGAAATCAATTGTAGAATTCCATAATTATAATTATTAATTATTCCTTCAAATCCATTTATAGTTGCATTAAAATATGTTTGAGACTCTGAAATTAATGTGTCCATAATCTTAATATAGCTAGTAGTACCCGTCTCACTAGTACTTGTTTGAACGCTATTAATTATTTCTCCAATTGTATTACCACCATTATTCGTTATATTATTAACTGTTGCTTTTGGTGGTTCAACCTGAGCTAATATCGCATCAAGAACTTGACGGTCAAATTTTTTCGTATCTTCGGTTGCAATCGCTCTTTCATCATACATTTCAGTATTCGCATAATAATTGAATGATAACGCATTCTGCAATCTTTGTACAGGTTCTCTTAGTCCATGACCACCAATAAAATTAAAGCTCATGGTAACTGTCGCAATCATGGGTTGGACACCAATGCCTTCTGGATTAATATCTAAATTTTCATATTTTAAACTTAAACTAGTTGGTATTATTTTAGTATTAAAGAAATCTCCAACTCGTAAAACAAGAACAGGTGGAGCACCAAATGATGTATTTAATGCGTCAGTTGTTTTTGGTTGACCGTCAGCACCAATAGTTGGGATTGTTTCTCCGGGTCTCATACATTGTTGCAAAAATGTTAATCTAGAATTTAATCCCTCAGGTGTTATACTATGAAATGCTGGTTGGAAATATTTAATTTTCTGACTTATTGAGTCATACAACATTGGGTCATCTTCTTTTATCATTTCGAAATAATCACATTCTGAAAGAAGATTTCTCAATAATCTTTTTGAAATACCTGTTATTGATTGCTCAGATAATGTTGGTTGTTGTGTTGTTGCGGGTTGTGCTACTGGTGTTTCATTTTCAGTAACAGTATTTGATTCCGGTGTTATTTCCGTAATAATACTTTTAATTCTAATACTATTACACGCCATTTTATTAGTTTCAGTTTGTGGTTCCTCAGGATTTAAGCAATTAAAACTGTTGGTATTAGTTGATGCAATATCTGAAAGACTTGATAATGTTGTAATAATTACTTTATTATTATTTATATAATCTCTTAAGGTTTTTTCCTCATTACCTGATGGTAAAACTCTTTGAGTTAAATAAGTTTTAATTGTACTAACTTTGTTTGAGGGTGTTGAACCAGCAATCTGTTCAGAACTAATATCTAATGAACGATTTGGTGGGTATATAGAAGCTTCAAAATTTAATTTAACAACACTGACACCTTTATTTTTTATTGCGTCATATACCGTCTCTATTAAACTATCAAGGTTATTTAGTGTTGGCTCAACTTCAGTTTCAATAAAAGTTTTTGCTAAATTATCTGATACGTAATTATTTTGCTTCTGCGTAATATACTCATTATAATAAATTTCATAACTAGTATTAGCTAAAACCCCTTGTGAGTTATCTAATACAGGGAAATAAAACATCGTTTCATTAAAACTATCAATTGACCCACTTGTTGATGTACTTGAGGGGTCTTGTGCTCCAGCATCAGTTACCGTATTTTGTCGATATGCTTCACGAACATCTTCTTCCGAAGAATTCGGATTATTAATTACATTTTGTAAAAGTTCTAATTCAGAAATTGGGATTGATGGGTATTTCGCAGCTAATTCATAAAGATCATACTTTTTACAACCAGCAAAAAATGAATCAATAATTGAATTAACTTTTTCCTTACTAGTTTCTTTGCTTAAAACTTTATTTGTTATAACGTTAAGTACAGATGGATGGTCAACAATTATTTTCCAACTTAAAGAACCACTTCTTGATGTACTTTTGTACGTATAAATCGGTTCAGGTCTACCCAAGAATACGTGAGTTGCAAAATCTGGTCTTGAATCTTCATTAAAAGTTAATTCATATGGTGGAAACCACATTATTCTTCCACCATTCGGTCCTCTTTCGCAAATTGGTAAATCTTGAACTCTAAAACCGGGTTTTGATGATGTTCTCCAAGCTAAATTCTCAAGTGAGAACATATATTTTTTAACTTTACCATCATTAGCATTTGCTGAAGAATCATTTAAAATATTGGTACTACCATTACCTTTAAATGGTGCAATATTCAAATTAAACGTATTATTTAATACTGAATTTTCAAACTTTCTAATATTACCATCGGTCTTTTGTAAATCAGCATACGTTAAATATGGTGTATCTTTGGTAAAGATTCTGCAATATTCTTGACCCTTTTCAATTCCATTTTCGTTAATATAACTGATTACTTTTGAACCTTTTGTTATTTCTTTATAACCATCATTAAATATTTTTGAAACTTGGTCAATAGCATTACCAGCATGTGAATATCTATTCGCATTAGGTGGTTGTGAATCAATTAGTTTTTGTGTATTATAAAGAATGCTTCCCTCTTTAAAATCATAATTTGTTGATTTTGTTGATTCATATTGTGAACTTATCGCATTAAATTCATCATCATTTTTAACAATATCACCACCGGGACCAACTTTAAATCCAGCATTACCGCTGAATTTTTGTGAGTTCCAAGACATACCACCATTAATTCCACCACTATCAATAACCGTTTTACCAGCTAAACCAATTTTTAAATTATTATCGGTACCTTCAAAATCTTTAGCTAATAATTCGGGACCATAAACCAACGCATCAATTTGTTTTCCACTTGAATCCAACGGAATTTGACCCGGAGGTGATGAAATATAGCTTGGGTCTCTATCCTGACTTCCAACATAATAATTTCCAGCGGGAAACTGAATACCCAACAATCTCGATACAAAACCAACAGGATTTTGTGCTGAATTTGTTACATAAAAAGGTCTATACTTATTAAATTCTAAGTTATTTGATAATTGTTTCTTTTGTCCAGCACTAGTGTTATCCAAAAATAACTGAGAAGGTGTTCTACCTCTTCTACCGCCCAATCCAAATAAACCACCAATATAATCTATTGTTCGACCAATAAATGTCGTATTGTTGTTTTCTGTTCTATTAGCTTCTTCAAAATAATCACCCGGAATTGTTGAAGCTGGATAATATAACCCTTGTAATCTAGCTAAGAAATCCGCACCCCTTCCAAGTAAACTCTGTGGTACGGTAATTTGATAATTTCTTTCAATTAAAGGTACATTACCATTTAAAATTGCAATCCAATCTGTCGGATCGCTAAGAGCATCAATAAAATTCAATCTACCGATTGTTTCGGTATATAAATTTTGTTGTACTCGATATTGCATCATGGTTCTGAATGAATTAGCACTATTTTGTGCTAAAACTGAATCATCACTTAAAGAACCATTATTCCCAACAGGGAACGGATTTATAAATAATTCAAATGGTGAATAAAATGATGGTCTAAAACTAGGGGGATCCCAATAAGGTAAATAAGGTGAATATAACCACTTAGGTGATGGTTGGGGAAATTTAACATCTGTTGTATAAACAAAATTATAATTCTCACCGACCACACCAGCAACTGGTGAATATATGTTATTAAGACCTAAGTTAGATAGAAAACTTTTGCTAAATTCTAATAGGTCAGCATCATTGTTACCATACGGTCCCTCATTTGAACCAATGCTAACAGTACCTATTGATGCTATATCCGTTGTATAACCACCATCTGGACCGTATTTATTTGAAGCGTATTGTCCACTAATTAAAATACCATCGTCGATTAAATTATCAGGTGAATCAATAACATTAAAATCATTTTGCTGATATTCATAAGCATTTGGGGGAGGTGGAGAAGAAAATTGACCTTCTTTATTATAGGAAGGTAAATTTCTATTCAACAACTTATTTCTTAAAAATTCAGTAGCTTCAAATGTTAATTGACTTGGCATATTATCACTTTCTCAATAAATAGATGAGTTTTAAAATTTTATGCACGACCACCTAATATTGGTCTACCCATTGTGTTGTAGTCAGATGTCATAGCTTTACCAACCATGTCGATTATTTTATCTCTAACAACATTATCTTGTAACGCCATCTCTATTGATTTTCCATCACCTTCTAATTTAACAATAAATGGGTCAAATTTTACTCTTAATTCCTTTTCTTCAATCCTATTATTTTCAGCGGTTCTTGGTGTTTCTAAGTTTGCTAAATCTCTGTTTAAAACAGGTTGTACTGAGGTTAATGCTTGAGTATTATTTGTTTGATTATTTAGAATATTTGTTATATCTGCACCACCGGGGGGGAGATTTGTTCCACCGACAACTTTTATTGTATCTTCTGGTAATGTTCTAATTACGAAATCTTCAGCGGGAACTTCACTAGAGGGGGTTGCTTGTGACCCAGTTACTCCAACACTTTGTATTTGATTTTCTGCTGCTTGTGTTATTCCTGCTTGGGGGGATGGTTGATTTGGTATTGGGGATTGTGTTGTTTCGTTAATAGAAGTATTAAACGTTTCTTTAATTTTAGCACCAAATTCATTAACAACCTCCTTTATAACACCACTTAGTCCCATATAAATATTTTTATCACCTAACACTTCGCTTAAATTTTCAGGTATTTTGGATAATCCTTCGCTAAAACTACTTTGGAATCTATTAAAGGCATCTTCAAACCCAATTTCTCCAATAGAAGAAAGATTTCCGAACACTTTTTTAATTTCTTCCACATTACCAGATTTTAATGCATTTACAACATCATCTAATGACCCGCCAAATTCTTTTGTAAATCTATCAACTTCTTCTCTAATTTTAGCATCTTTAAATGCTTTTGTAATAACTTCCCCGCCCGACTCAAACATTCCCCTAGCTAATCGCTCAGTATCTAACTGAGCTTTTGTCGCAGCAACCGCTGCTCCGGGAGTTTTTAACATTGCAGCAACATTGTTATTTATAGAACTCACGTAATCAAGTTGCTGAAATGCCGCTTCTTCTAAAGATTCCGGTCTTTGTTGTAATATTTTAATATCTTCATCACTTAATGATGTTACTGCTTTTGTTTCACCACCAACTTTTACTTCGAACTGTTGTGTTTCTTTATTAAACTCAGCTAAATTTGAAATCATCATTCTATCTTCTTCCGAGACACCAAGACCTTCAAAATCGCCAGCCATTGCATTAAATTTAGCTTGCTGGCTTACCATTTTATTCATTTGTTCAGGTCCAAGTTTTAAAATGTCTCCCATTTCTTTCAACTGCATTCTAGCCGATGGTGGAATTTCTAATTTACCTGTTTCTCTATTAAATGTACCTAAATTACTAACAGATTTACCAATTTCCTCCGTTAAACCTTCCATATCACTTTGAGCCATATACATAAGTTTAAAAGGATCTTGTAATCCACTAACAGTAACGCCCAATCTTTGGAATGCTGCAACAGCATCAATCGCACCTTGTGGGTTCATTACGCTATCCGCAAATTCAACAACTTTCTCAAAACTAATTCCCATAATCGCTGTCTGTGCCGCCATTCTTGAAATACCTTCAACACCATTTTCAAACCTATATTGGTTCGTTGTTTGCATTGTTTTTTCAATATCCGCAAAAATCTTACTAGCATTAACACCATAATCACCAGCAACTTGACCAGCAACTTCCAATTCATCAATCATACCAGAAACAGATTGTGCTGAATCTCTAAAACTTGCAGCTATAGCAGCGCCATTAGCCCCAAGTTTATCTAAAACACCAATATTTTTTAATGCATCAGAACTTAAAACAACATTTGTTTGAATCTTTTCTGTGAATTTTTCCTGCATACCACCAATTTGTGATACTTCAAACCCAAGTCTAGTTAAATCTGGTATTGATTTTGCAATTTCCTGACTAATACTTTCATAATTTTTTAACCCAGTGCCAAATTCAGCAGCAGCATTTGTTGCCGCATTTCTAATATCGACAAAAACACCTGAAGTAATTTTATCTAAGTTAATAAATCCTTCTGCAATTTTATTAATACCTAAAGAAATAGCTTCAAATGGATTTGAAGTATCTTGACCTACATCACCTAAACGACCAAATGATGCTTTTCTTTCTGAGCGTTGTAATCTTGTTTTAAGAACTTCAACTTCTTCTTCTAACTCATCTATTCTTTTTAGTAAATCATCTTGACTTGCCATTGAGGTACTTTTTATAATAAATAGAAGTTATTTTATTTTTTAGTATATTCCTCAATCAATTTATCAATTAAATAACGTCGAATGAATATTGGCATGGATAAGTAAGAACTATAATCCAAATTCAAATACTTCGCCAAATAATAATATTCGTCAAGTGACGATTTTCTATACTCAGAAGAAAGGACGAAAAAACTCCGGTCCAAAATTAATTTGGACATTTATCCTCTCTCCGGAAGGACAAACAATTTCTTTTTCTAAATCCAATCTTGGTTCATTTCTTAACATAAAATTTCTGATATATTTCGAATCCATAATTGGAAGAGTTTCTATTGCTTTTGAAATACTACCAAGGTCTCTATCACCATTTATTTCAACAATTTGTTTTTGTAGTCTCCACGTTACAATCGGCGCTGTCCTATTCTTTGGATAATTTTCAGCATTTTTATCGATTTCATTTCTTTCTCGATATGTTAAAGGTTTTAATTTAACAACCGAATTTGATTTTGGTAATGTTGTTGTGTATAAACCATTTTCATCTGGTTCTACTTCAGGTGTGATTGACTCTAATGAATCTAAAACTATTACGCTATCAAATTTTTTACCTGTTTTTGGATCTGTAGCAGTTATATTATATTCAGGAGTAAATGAAGTATTTCTTAAAAAGATTAGAATTGCTTCAATATCACCGTTTAGCAAATCTTCAGGTCTTAAGTCTGGTTCATAAATTTTTGAACGTAGAAGGTTAATAATCAAATCATTATTATTTGTTGATAACAACATATTTTCATCCGCAGCGGTCAAATAACCAACCTTAACAGACTTTTTCTTATTCTTATAAAAAATACCTTTTGACGGTAATAATACAACATCGTGAGGTAAATTAAAATTCATTTGACCGTATTGAGCATCTAGATTTTCCATTATTATAATAGTTTAAACATAAAAATAATTATAATTTTTTTTTAATCAATAGTTTAATTCCCATCTTATCGCACCACAGTCATAAATTCTATAGATACTCCTATCTAACATTATTTGATGTTCTGTTTTATTTGAATCAAAACCTTCTTTAATTAAAATGGATTTCCTAAAATTAAAACGATAATGCCTAATACCATTAATAACATACCAATAACTTGGTGGTGATTGTGATATTCTTGTAAATCCTATTTTTTCATATAAACTACCATTAAAAAGTCTAATATCTGAATAAGACACAATTTTCTTTGGATTATAGTTTTTTATAAAATAATTTAATAATTTTGATGCCGCTCCGATAACATTTGTATTTAAAATATTACAAAATCTAACCAACTCCCATTCATCGTCTTTTCCACCCATTATAATTCTACCTTTTGAAAAGGTCATAATTGAAACTAATTTTTCACCATTAAATAAACCTAATTTTACTAATGATTTAGTTTCACCTTGAATATGATTTTCATTTAAAAAATCACTAGTAACCTTTGAGGTTAATTCTTTTATGTAACATTTTCTAGCATAGATTTTTTCATCAACTAATCCTAATCTATTTTTAATTATAGATTTAACAATTTCTTTTTTACCATTCCATTCATCCTCAAATATGTGAAGCAATTCAATTCCATCATTTTCAGCACTTTTTGTTTTGCTTAAATGAAAATTCTTATCTTTAAAGAGTTCGTTGTGCCAATAAACACCATTTAACTCAATCCCTAAGTTTTTTGATGGTACAAAAATGTCGATTTCAGTTTTGTCTTTTGTTTTAAATGTTTGAATTGTTTCAATATTTAAACTTCTTACAAAATCATTAATTTCTTGTTCCTTGCTTGAAATGAAACATTGACCAAGTTTATTACAATTTGTGCAGACAATATTGTTATCACGAATTCTTTCATAAAAAACTTGTTTATGAATTTCATAATTATCACCACATTTTTCACAAAAAACAGTTAATTGTGTACCATCAATATTGATTATATTATAATTTGGATATAAATCTCTATATTTTTGATGAATTTTGTTTTTAAATTCAGTTGTTTTTGCAAAATTATCTATACCGTATTTTTTAATACATGTTTCTTTATATTTTTTAGAGTTACTAATATTTTCTCTACCATATTTTAATAATTTTGTTTTTAGCATTTTTTCAGCATTAACAAAATTTTCATCACCATAACGTTCTAATTTTGTTTGTTTTTGTTTCTTTACAAAGTCTTGGTGTTGAGGATAAAAATCAATTCCATACTTTTCATTGAAGGTATTTTTTTGTCGTTTAAGCATTTCATCTTTATTTGTATTAATACAAATTAATGAACAAAATTCTCCGTATGGATTATCGAATCGTTCTCTAAATTTAAGTTCTTTAGAACATGTTACACATTTTGGTCTTTCAGATAATTGGTTAAAATAAAACCAAATTTTTTCTTTGAAAGAAAGGTTTAAATCTATTTTAGAAGAATAACTAATAATTTCATCATAAACTTCTGGATGATTTTTAGAAAACCAACCTTCTCTTGTTTTATAACCCGATTTATTATCTGTTGTGAAAAAAGAAAATTCCATATATCTATACTTTTCATATAAATATATGGAATTTAATTTTGGTTGTAAAGGATATACTTAATTTTTAGTATACCAATATGCAACGATCCGGTCTAAGCGTAGCATTAATTGTTGCTAAACCATCCTGACCATAGTTCAAATCTTGGAAATCAACACCAGATAAGAACGTCCCTTGTAAAATCCATTTTTCAACCACAACTCCCGTAGGATCAAGGAGTTCCAAGTCAATATCTTTCTTGTAACCGGCTGCGTAACCCATTCTACCTGTGACTGATTCTGCATGTAAACGAACCCACTCCATAAGAGCTTGCGCTGCTGAAGGTCCAATAGGATCTCTAAATGTTACGTTAATTGTATCCCAATTGAATTTACCAGCAACATAAGTTTCGGTATTTAAAAAAGGAATAGTAACAGCATTAATTTTAATTGAAGGTCTTTTTGTTGACTCAACGTACCATTCATTAATACCTAATGAAGATGGAAAACGTAAAATAAATCTATTCTTCCTTTTAGGTTCATAAGGTAAGGGCATTTTCATAAGTAAGTCTGCCATGTTCTATAATTTTTAATTTTTTTATTTCTTATCTATAAATACTATAACTTTTAAAAAATTTTCTATTTACTTTTGTTTTTTAAAAATTATTCTCTCTATAGAAGTTCTATTATATAAATATATTATATTAATATTTTTCTTTCTTACCTGTACCAGTATAATAAGTTTTTATATCAGGTTCGTTTTTAAAATGTGATTTTATTGTTGAAATGTTCTTTAAATCATCATCTGAAAAACCAATTACAGGAATAAAATAGTTTTTAACATCATTTTTTAAGTATGCTTTTTGGTTTAGTTGCGCAGACATTTCTTTCACATAATTTGAAAATTCTTTTAATGCAACAACTTTAGCATTTTCAGGATTAAGTTCATTTTCGTTTCCATAAGTTACCGGATAAAAACGACATAGATTTAAATACTCTCTTATTAGTTCGATATCATTTAAATCTTTTTCATCTGAAATATTTCTATATTTTCTTAAATTTTTAACCAATTCTTTTCTATCTATTCCGTTGAAATCGGAAATAATATAATTATAAACACCCTGCTTTAAAATTTCAGGTGAATGTCCCCTCGCTGTAATAATCGCAAATATTGATCCCCCATTTATGCTTTCAACGAAATCATTCCAAGATGGTCCGGGTTTTGCAAGCATCGCATCAATTAAGAAATTTTTATCACCAGATGTTTTAAAATTCTTAAATGCATCATCAGCGAATCCAACGATTGTTTTTCCTCCGTATTCAAATTCTTCTTTACCAATCATTGACCTATATTTTGCATAATCATCTGTGGTCATTCCAACCTCATTTCCATTATTATCCATAAGATAAATTCTGGTTGGCATTTTAACGATGTTATCATCCCAATCAAAAGCATAATACTTTAAAATTGGTGAACCCAACTCAGACATTTGCTCGGTTAACTTAAAAAGTTTTTGTTTCATATCTATAAATATTTTGAAATTTGATATTTTAGTTTTAGCTTTGCGGTAATCAAATTTAATACAATGATACAAATATTTTCAATTATAACAATTTTTTTGTTTGTTTTATTTACTTTAATTGCTTGGTTACCAACAAAATTTGACATTCAAAACAAAAAATACTATATTTTTTCATCATATGTTATAATTGCATTTTTTATTAGTATGATGGTGTTATTGTATTTATTAATTAATAATTTTATATAAACATGAAAATAAAAGAACTCATAGAAATACTATCAAAAGTTAATCCAGAACTTCATGTTTTTATTAAAGGATATGAAGGTGGTTATAACTATTGTACCGGAATTAAAGAAATCACCGTTGGTCTAAATGTATATCATGAAGAATGGATGGGAAAACATGAGGATGCAACAAAACAAGATGTTGTTGATACAAGTGATTATGAATTAATTGAAGGAATAACTTTTAAACCCGACCCACATAATGATTAAAATTGAATGTTTTTTTGAAGGTGGACCTTTTTATTGGTTACCCATTGGTTTTTTTGAAAAAAATGATACCTTTGAGTATGTTGTTATTGAATGGGGATTTTGGTCCTTTTTAAGTTATAAAATTAAATAATATGGAAAAAACAGAAATTTTTATTTGTGAATGTGGTTCACTTGAACATACATACGCATTTTGGTATGATGAAGAATTTAATGATGTTCATTTTATGCCGCACTTACAACAACATCGTAACTTTTTTAAACGAATTGGTGTTGCAATAAAATATATTTTTGGATATAAATCAAGATATGGTGATTTTGATTCAATGATTATTAATCCTAATGATATAAAAAAAATTAAACGTTATTTTGATATGAGTGAAACATCTGTATTTTTAGAACAAAACCCAAAAATTCTTGAGATGGGTATTGATACATTCGGTAATAAAAAAGAACTTAATGAATGGTTATTAAGTACGACACCGTATTCTAAAGCAAATGGTGGTCGGGTCATTGATATGAAACCTGAAGAAATTATAAACGAAATTGGTAGAATTGAACATGGAACCTACTAAACTTAAAATTAAATAATATGGATTATAAAATTGGAGATAAAACACCAGACGGGTGGGAAATTACATCAGTTTATCATAAACCAATTTATACATTTAGAAAGCGAATTAAGATTACTAACAATCATAAAAATTATAATGGTATGTTAGGTTATTATTATCTTGATTCTAGATTTAAATGGGTAGAACTTGATGATGGGAGTAGAATTAAATTACTTGAATCTGAATTTGAATATATCGATTAAATGATTAAAACAAGAATAATAAACGGTTTATGTATATACGGAAAAATTTCATTCTTTAAAAGAAAATATATTGATTTGCAGCTATTAGCAAAAAATCGTTCATTTTCTGATGGTATAACTTTTTTTAATCTAAAATTTTCCTTAGATTTGTGGAAAATGAAACCATGCCCAAAATTTGAAATGCAATTTACAATTTTAAACATATATAATCATTTTATAATTCACTCTTAAAATGGGCGTATATGAATACATTAATTATTAATAAGAAATGAACAATAAAGTAGAATTACTTGGTTACTATGGTGATGATTTAACACACGCTTGTTCAGCGTGGACATCTACCTCGCGTGAATTGACACCTGAAAAATTAGAACGTGTACCTAAATTATTAACAATGTTAGCAAAAGAAGGTCATCACACTCCTTTTGAAAAATCTAGCTTACATTTTCTAGTTACAGTCGATCAAGCAACACATATTCATGTATTGAAGCACCGAATAGGTGTAAGTGTTAATGGTGAAAGTGCTCGTTATAAAGAGTTGAAGGAAGATAAGACGTATCTACCTAAAGATTGGAAAGGAATTGAAATTTCTCAGGGTCACGCCAATGAGTTTTTTTATGATAACGATGGTAATATCAATAGTTGGTTTGAAGCATTAAAATCTTATACTGATTTAGGTAACGCTCTCTATCACGAATGTTTGTCTGATTTAACACCCATCTTAGGTAGAAAAAGAGCAAAAGAGTCTGCTAGATTCTTTAAAACATTCAATTCACAAATCACAATGGATATTATGTTTAACTGGAGAAGTTTTGCACACTTCCAACAACTACGCAATAGCGAACATGCTCAGGTTGAAGTAAGAGAACTTACACAAGAAATGCTGGACTTAGTTAAAAATATCGAAGGTAATCCATTTAAACATACAATTGAAGCATTTGGATATTAAAATGAAAGAAAAATTTAAACTAATACCGAATAAGGAGGAAGAACCAACTCACTATAAGATTTATTTTAATGAAAGCGCCTATGTTGGTGAGTTTCAGATGCTTGAGGATGGTTTCTTTTATTATGATGCACCAAGAAGAGGCGGTTTTTTAAGTGAATATGATTTAGAAATGATATTAAAATTATTAACTGAACTTAACCAACCTTGGAAAGATTTTATTGATGAAGATTTTAAAAGGATGGAAGAAATGGGTTATAAGAATAGTAGTGTACCGAATGAATTTGATGAAGATTTACCTTTTTAATTAATTAAAAAAAATGAAATATATTTATGTTATTTATGAACCCGATTATATTGATGGTTATGTTAATTTACGATACACCGTGGAAGAACGGTGGTTTGATAGATTTATTGAAAAACAATTAGAACACCTATCTATACAGTTTGATAATAAACTTCAAGAGCGCAGTAAACTTATAGTTGAAATAACACAACCAAAAACAAAAATACATAATCACAAAAATTTAGGTTATGTGTGTAAATATACATATAGGTATGGGGCTGATAATAAAAAAATATCAGAAGATATGTTATATGTTGGTGTGAATTATGAAAAAGTTATTTTATATGACCCAATTAACATAATACAATAATGTTATTAGAAACAATAATAGATAAACCACACCCATCAAATGGATTTAGATGGTACTGGTCAATATGTCAACCAGATGCTAATTATGGTGAATTATATGGTGGTTCATCTGAAACTTTAACAGAATGTTTGGAAAAGTCGCATTTTTATCTTAATTTAGCGATAAACGAAATAAGAATTGAAAATGAATACAAATAAATTAGATTCACCAAAATGGGATTGCGAGGAATGTCAATATATTTCAGATTTTATGGATTTGGAATCTGAAGGTGATTGTTGTGGTGTTTGTGGTAGAAAAATACAACAAATTCAATTAGCTTGGGAGAAATTTTATAAAAATTTAGAAACTGAATATATTCTTGACCGATACACATCTCTTAATGAAAAAATAGAAGAGGAATATATAAAAAGAGAAGAAAAAATGAAAGATTTAAAAGATTTAACTATTGGTGATACCGTATATATTGGTTCATACTCATCACTTGGTGCTAGTTCCGAAGGTGATGAAAAAATTAAAGATATTTTAGTTAAATATGATGAAAATACTGGTGAAAAATATAATGTAATTATATGTTCTGATTTTATGAAATTTGATGCGAGAACCGGTGGTGGTATAAATGGAATTATGTATTATATTGAATCGGTAACAAAAATTTAATAAATTATAAAAGATGGAAGAAAAACAATATACAATATCAACAATTGAGGAGTTTGTTGATATTATCAACCCTGAAAATTTTTCAAATCTAATGATTGATTTCACTGATTTAATGATTAAAATAACTCAGTTAAAAAAACAACATAAAAAAATAAATGGTGAATATCCAAATTCTGCGATGAAAGCTTTTATTTGGACTGATGATTCATTTAGAGGTACGAAAGAACTTCATTTTAATGATGGTACAATATTAAAATTTAATAATCTTGCTGAAGAAGATGAATAATATAAAAAAACACGATATTAATCATCCATTGTGGGATGTAATGAATAATTTAGAAGTTATACGTAGTTATTTAAAAGATGACGATAATATACTAAAAAATCTTATTTCTGAACCTTGTTTTGATTTATTGGATGAAACCATAGAAAAAGTTGAGGTACTTTATCAAAAAGATATTGAATGAAAACCAAAATTCACGTTAACCAACACAATATTCGTTCCAATAAAACAAATGGGACTGATTTACCTGTTATAACAGTTAAACAAGGTAAAAAAAATACATATTGTAACGAAGTTGAAATTCTTGGTCCAAGCAAAATAATTTATGGTGGTCATGGTTGTGATGCTAAACCTTTATTAAGTTGTGGTGCTAGGGTTGTAATTGAAACTGAAAGTGAGGTTAAAATTATTAGTTAATGAAAATTTTTAATATTGATTTAAAATTTAGAGTCAAATCAGTTTGGTCTGATATAACTATTAGACTATTACCAAAACAACTTGGTTTAGAGTTTAAAAAGGGTACATATATCAAAACAACAAGTGGTATTCAACCTTGGTATTGGTATATTTCACTTAATTTAATTTGGATTAAATTTACACTATTTTGCGATGTTGATTATAGACATATTTTTAAGTTAAAGATATGAAAATAAAAAACCCCCACTCATTTCTGAAGGGGGTTTTTTCTTAGTTATTTTATTTTAGATATTTTCGAAACTTGCACCAGTAGGTGTAATTAAGAATTCCAAATCAATTATCTCAAGCGACTTTGTTGGTTTAATGTAAATTTTACCAACTAATTGATTTCTATCTAAATCCTCAGGACTTGATGAGAGCGTTACTCTGAAGTCGTATAGACCCCTATCTCTTCTAATCGAATCAAGTATCGGATTAACAGCATCCAAGAAGTCTTGTCTTACCTTACTATCATTTTGTTCGAATAACAATCTAACAGCTACAGCAGAAATTAACTTTCTTGTTTGTAACAACAATCTTCTAACGTTGATTCTATCAAGAGCGGATTCAGCAACTTGTAGAGTCTTATTACCCCAAATTACAGTACCAACATCGCTGAAGGTTGCAATCGGGTTAATTCTACCCTGATACAAGGTGTCTCTATCCTCTTGAGTGAGCTTCTTTCTTGCTTTAACAGAATTTACGATACCTCTTGTGTAACCAGCGGTTGCGAACCAAGGGAATGCAATGTTATCGGTTAGTGCGAAGTTTCTGCAAACTTCACCCGTAGAAGGAATATATACCTGAGTATTATTTACCGTGTCCTTAACAAGAATCCAAGGATAGTAAGTTGCTGTGTAGTTTGTGTCAATATTTGCAGCTTCTAACTGATCAACAATATCTGTTGGTGTGTAGAAATCAGCAGGATCTGAAGCTGTTGGAACAAACATATTCATGTCAGGAGTTGTCATGACATAAAGTGAATCCGCTCTTTCTTGTTCAACCATTGTAATTGTATCCTCAATTAATTGTAAGTTATTTACAAAATCAATACCCGGAGTTACAAGAACGTTAATTGTTGTTGCTTCAGGATTTGCAAATTGTCTGATACCATACAAGTAAGCGTAGAAGTCAGTGTTAGCATAATCGGTAAATGTGTCATTTACAGAGATTTGTTTTAACAATCCAACACCGGTTGCATCAGGATATCTAACTGAAGGACAAGCACCATTTTGGTAACCGGAACCACCTAATTGGAATCTATCAGTATTTGTTCTTGATTCTGTATAAATGTCCCAACCGTCGAAACCATTTTGTAAGTAGAGAGTAAACTTACGAGATTGTAATTTGTAGTAAGGATTATTTGCTGATGTGGGTTCACTCCTGAATGAAGTTACACCAACATCAAACGCAGGTTTACCTGATGTTACATAATCAGAAGAAATCTTTACAACGCTAGCACCAGAATCCATGTGGAAACCTTTTGTTAAATACAACCAAGAATCTGATGTTTCACTTGTGCAAAGCTCAACTGATGAAACATTTTTCTTACCTTTGTAGTAGAAGAAATCTGAATCAACCGGAATTTCTGAAGAAATACCTAAGTAAGTATTTCTTACTCTATCGCCGCTACTTGTGATTGAATCTTCAGCACCAGCTAATGTACCAAATGGAGGATTGTAGATAACTTCACCCGGAAAATCATATTTTGTTTTGTAGACAACGAACGGAGATGTTTCATTATCATATTCTCTCATTAAGTAACCCTCGAAACCGCAAGGTAATGCATCAGTAGGATATTCATCACTTAATTCAACCATAACATACTTTGACTTAAGTTCATATTCCCCATCAACAGTACCAATTCTCTTAGCAACGAAGTTATTAAGAGAAGGATTCATGCTACAGTTTGAGAACTTCTCAATTACAACCGGATTTTGATCAGTATCATTATAATCTCTTACCAAGATATCAAATGTTCCATTTGCAAATGAAATATTAGCGATTGAAATCTTAATTTCAGTATTTGCATTTGTACCATCTGAAATACTATGGAATTTAAAGAGCTTAAATACTTTATTACCTCTTAATTCAGACACAATAAACGGAGTAATTGGTGTTTGATATCTATCAAGATACCAACCGATAGAATTTCCATCATTACTTCTCGCACTATCTAAAGCCAATAAGTTACATTGTAAACCTCTTACATAACCCTTATTCCAACCATAAGTTAATAAGTTTGAATAATTTTCTTCAACAAATAAAGGAACTTCGGTTTTTGGTTTGCTAAAGTTACCCGAACCAAGAACTCTATCAATGAAGTTCTTATCGGTGTTACTCATTGAGGTTTTGAAGTTAAAGTATTGACCCGCATCTGTAAAACCAGTAATTGCAAATGACATAAAAGGATTTTTTTGTACTAATTCATAAGAATCTGTGGTACAATCGAGACCAACATAATTTAATGTTGAGATTTCATAAACAGGTCCATTACTTGACACATAATCAACAACACCTCTAGATCTTAGAGTTGCAACAACCAAATCTTGGTAATCATTAAATTGTTTACCAAATAATGTGTAAATTGTACCCGTTAATGTTCCTGTAAAGTAATTGCAGCATGTAACCACCGGAGCAACAGGTGTTTGTGAGGGTACTGGAGCAGCGCAAGGATCTGTTGTTGTCGATGTTGTAGTTGACGTAGATGCTGTTGTACATACCTGACCTGAGAACACTAAACTATTAACAACACTATAGAATGAAATACCTGAGTAGTTAGGTGTTACCGATTCACCGTTAGGTAGTACCGTTACATTAGGTGCAAATTGATTGAATGTTGCAAAGTACCAAGAATCGTTTAATCTTGATGTTAATTGATTCAAGCTAACCGGGTCAGCTACACTAAATACGTTAACCGCATTTGTTGATGCTGTGTAAGCACTTAAGGGTGATACAGTTGTTGCTGAAGCGGGAATAGAACCGAAGTAATAAACTGAGCTTCCGCTTGTACCGGTTGAACTCATAACACCAAAGATTTGCTCTTTTAAATCTTCTTCTAATGTTGAAATACTTCCATTAAACTGCTCATATTCACTTGTAGCATATTGACCAATAATGCTGTTGTAATTTGAATCACCACTAATTACAATACTGCTAAGTGAACAAGTATTACCTGTAAAATTAATTGTAAATGTAATTGGTGCTTCTACGGTGCAACCGCTTGTTAAATATTCACCAGCGGAGCAATAAGTTGTGCAGCTAGATAATGAAACCGTTGCTGGATTCATATTAGCATTAATCTTAATTGACCATGAAGGACCAGCATCATAACCAGAAAGACCAAGAATTCTTGATACAAACAATTGGTTTGATTGCTGTAAATAAGATTTTGCTATGTAAGCAGCTTCATATTTTGGAATTTGTGTGTTTATAAACTTTTCTGGTGATGTTCCACCAAAATAAGTTTCAAATTCATCGTAACTTGTGATGAATATAGGTTCGAAAGCCGGACCTTTTTGAGTTTCACCAGCAATACCTAAGGTTGTGACACCTACACTTTGTGCCACAAAACTTAAGTCTCGCTCTGAAGTGTAAACCCCCGGAGATACAAAGACTTTATTGGATGTTGCCATTTTTTAAAATTTTCTTTTTAATTTATTTTTCAATAAATATCTACGTTTTTATTAAAAATCAGCAAAAAGTCAATATATTTATAATATGGGAAGAAAAAATTCTTCCTTTTTTCTACCATGCCAAATAACAAAAAAATTAAAAACTTAAAAATTGACCCAGAAGTACACGATATCTTAAAAAGATATTGCGATAAAAAAGGTTACAAAATTTATAAATTTTTGGAATCTTTAATTATTGAAAAGTGTAAAGAAAAAAAAGATGTTTACGGTGAATAGTTAATTTCAGTTTGAAAATTAATTATTCCTTTTTGTCCGTTGTCTGTTTTTGTGATGACAATTCTTAAAACATCACCACTATTTAATAATAATTTTTGAATATCACTACCATATAAATCATTATTTATATAAACATCATATGAATCAACATTTGATGTTTGTTGTAATGATATATTAGTTTGAGAATAGAAAACTTGTGTTAATTCAGTAACACCACTATTAAAAATCATTTGATTACCATAATCAAGTCTTTGATTTATTTTACCATTAGATTTTTTGGGTAACGAACTATCCGTTTCAATTAGAGCAAGTGATCTAGAAATTGCTGGTTTTACCTCAAATTCATCTTCATCTATTAAGAAACCCAATAAAGTAAAATCATAATTTTGCATATAATATCTTCTTTTCTCTAATTCATTAACCGATTCATCACTAATATTATCCATTATAATTGGGATATAATGACCTTTAACTGTTGTATATGCTTGTCTGGATGCAAACTCTCTTAAAACATTTTTATTAAATTCATTTAATTCCCTCATCCTATTACAAACTATTTTTATGCTGTAATTAATATCGACGGGAATTGGTTGGGGTATTGTGTATATATCAACCCCCTTTCTTGTTCCAGTCCATGTTGGTACCGCAGCGTAAAAATATTGTCTTCTATTTGGTATGTTATATTTTAATGCGGGATTTGTTCCAAATTTTGTTTCCTTTTTTCTAACAACAGTAATGAACGGAGGTTCCGGATTATCATCCATATTTTGGAATTTCCAAGTTTCGGTAAACTGCGCCCAATTTTGTGTTGTAATGATAACATCAATCATTGGAACTTCTTTTCCCTCAACAACGGTTCTGAGTTTATCTTTAACAAAATCTAAAAACCCTCTATCTAAATCAGCATGTAAAATTGATTTTGGTAAATAAGTTCCATCCTCATTAATATATTCCAATAACTCTTCTCTTCTCTCAAGAAGAATTTTTTCTGGCGTAAGGTTTAAATCTTTTTTTATTTTTTTTGGTAAACCCATTATAGTCCTCTAAATTCATTATTTGTTACTGGTGACGCAACATAAGTCCTATAAAACGGCTTATATCCACCATATGTATGTTTATTATCAGATACAATACGACCATCATTATTAACTGTATAGTATCTAACTCTGGTTTCGGTTTCATAATAACCAATATAATCACCAAAATTAATTTCAATTCCAAGTTCATCTAGTGTTTTTTGATAAACAGAAAACGTCATATTACCCGGTTCGGTTTGTGATACCATCGACTGACCAAGAAATTTATTTTCTGGCTGAACAACTTTAACATACGCATTAAATTCAATTGGCGGTAAAAATTTTATTCCATCTTTTACCGCTTCACCATAAACATCATCATTTTTTGTTTTATATTTATCTATTCTATAAAGAATTAACTTAAAATTCATATCACCTACTAACCATTCTTCACCCATAGAAATATCTAAAGCGAAATCTTCACCTCCAAAAAATTTTCCTATTCTAGTTATTGGAACTTTTTTTTCCATTTTTTATAATTAAAAAGTACTATTAATTTTATATTTTTCACTATATGTCTGAACCAATTCATAATTATCACTTAATGGCGTGGTTTTAATTAAAATAATTTTTGGAACATGAAGATTATCCGGTAAGGATTGAATTGGTGTTCCTCTTAAATCCAAACTTCCCTCAACATGAAGATTATCCGGTAAGTATTGAATTGGTGTTCCATTTAACCACAAACTTCCCCCAACATAAAGATTATCCCCTAAGGATTTAATTGGTGTTCCATTTAACCACAAATCTCCCCCAACACGAAGATTATCCGGTAAGGATTGAATTGGTGTTCCTCTTAAATCCAAATTTCTCCCAACATAAAGATTATCCGGTAAGGATTGAATTGGTGTTCCTTGTAAATACAAACTTCCCCCAACATGAAGATTATTCGGTAAGGATTGAATTGGTGTTTTACTTAAAAACAAATCTCCCCCAACATGAAGATTATCCGGTAAGGATTGAATTGGTGCTCTTTTTAAATCCAACCATCCCCCAACACGAAGATTATCCGGTAAGGATTGAATTGGTGTTCCATATAAATCCAAATTTCCCCCAACATGAAGATTATCCCCTAAGGATTGAATTTGTGTTCCATATAAATACAAATTTCCCCCAACATGAATATTATTCCCTAAGTATTGAATTGGTATTCCATCTAACTCCAAATTTCCCTTAACATGAATATTATTCCCTAAGTATTGAATTGGTATTCCATCTAACTCCAAATTTCCCCCAACATAAAGATTATCCGGTAAGGATTGAATTTGTGTTTCATCTAACTCCAAATTTCCCCCAACATGAAGATTATCCGGTAAGGATTGAATTGGTGTTCCTCGTAAATCCAACCATCCCCCAACTTTAAGATTATCCGGTAAGGATTGAATTGGTGTTCCTTGTAAATCCAAACCCCCATTAACAACAATCTCATCATATTTGTTATTAAGATGTTTAACAAATCTTTCACCTGATGATGATGTTATAAAAGATGCAAATGCTCCCGGAGAAAATGTAAAACTTCTCTTTTCTTCCTCCTGTTCAAAAAGAACTTGTTTAATTATCCTATATAAATCTGATTCTGTTAATTTTATCTTTTTCATAATTATAAATATTCTATTGATTTAAAAAATATTGATTAATTATTTTTAATTGATTATTATTACTTGTTTGATTGATATAAACAACATACCAGAACAAAAAGCGTTAAAAATCCTTGATGAATATCGTGGGGTGAATAATTTTATTTTAAAATTAAAGGAAAAATACCTTAAAAATAAAAAATTTTATCCAACCAGAACTCAAGCAGATTATATTATTACTTATGAAACTATTGTTCCAAAAGTTGCAAAAAAATGGGTTGATTTGGATATATATTTTGCAAAAAAATTTGCAAATGATAAAGCGTATATTCAAATTCCTGAAAAAATATATGTTGAAAAACTTTTGGTTGAAAAAGATACATCTTATCATATTTGGGGTAAATTTTTTGAAAATGAAGAGCTTACAGATATTTGGTTACCTAAAGTAGCGATTTTAAAAACAAGTAACGTAAAGGTTGAAGTTGATTATGAAAAATATGCACATCGTCCACCGTTAGAGCACCAAAAAATTGCAATTGAGACGTTATTAAAGAATGATAAATTTATTTTAGCAGATTCGATGGGTGTTGGAAAAACGACATCAGCAATAATTGCTTCATTAGAGTCTAAAGCAAAAAAAATTTTAATAATTTGTCCAGCATCATTAAAAATAAATTGGAAACGAGAGATTGAATTATATACTAATGATAAAGTGGCAATAATTGATGGTAAAATTTGGATTGAAGATGATGTCACGTATACAATAATAAATTATGATATTCTAAAGAATTTCTATGATTCGGATAATCCTGAAAATTCCGAATTAATAATTTCAAATTTTGATTTATGTATTATTGATGAAGCGCATAAAATTGCAAATTCACAAACAATACGAACTAAAATTATTTTAGCTATTTCAGGTAAAATAAAAAAAATTTGGTTGCTTTCCGGTACCCCAATTACGTCTAGACCGATTAATTATTTTAATTTATTAAAATTGATAGATTGTCCTGTTGCAAATAATTGGATGGCATATGTTAAACGATACTGTAATGGATTCCAATTTAAAGCCGGAAAAAGAAAAATATGGAATGTTAGTGGCGCTAGTAATTTAGATGAATTAAGAGAAAGGACTTCAAAATACATTTTACGTAGACATAAAGAAGATATTTTAGATTTACCTGAAAAAATTATTACACCAATCTATCTTAGATTAAAATCTAAAGAATATGAAAATTTTATGGGTGAATATTATGATTGGTATGATAATAAAAAAGAAGAATCATCGTCTTTGACCGTACAGTTTACAAAATTAATGAAAGTTAGAAAATTAATTTCATTGGAAAAAATACAGTCAACAATTGATTTTTGTGAAGATATCCTTGAACAAGGAAAAAAAATAATAATATTTACCAACTTTATTGAACCATTAAATAAAATTTATGAGCATTTTGGTGATAAAGCGGTTAAGTTAGATGGTAGTATGAATTCGAAACAAAAACAAGAGTCTGTTGATAAGTTTCAAAACGATGAAAAAACAATGATTTTTGTTGGACAGATTATTGCTGCTGGTGTGGGACTAACGTTAACATCAGCGGAAGTTGTTGTAATGAACGATTTATCCTTTGTCCCAGCAGATCATGCTCAAGCAGAAGATAGGGCGTATAGATTTGGTCAGAAAAATAAAGTTTTGGTATACTATCCAATTTTTGAAAATACAATTGAAGGTAAAATTTATGATATTCTAAATAGAAAAAAGCAAATAGTGAGAACTGTTATGGGAGATGGAATGAATGAAGTTGATTCAGTTGAAGAAATTCTTTCTTTCATTAATAATTCTAGATAATCAAACTATTTATAATTGTTGACTTTCACATAATAAAGGTAACAATTATTTTGGTCATGAAAAATTTAATTAATAGAATTGACAGATTGGAGGAAGAAATCTACAGAGTAGAAATGAAAAAGGGTTACCTTCGAGAAGAAAAAAAGGTTAAAAACGTAAAAGGTAAAATTCCAATTGAAAAGTTACCGTATAAGTTTGACTCGCTAAAAAAATTTATTGACCCGGAAACTATGAGTTACCATTATAACAAACATTATATTGGTTATGTTAATAAATTAAATGATGCTTTAACAAAAAGCGGAAAAAAAGAGGATGATTTAGAACATATTGTCAAAACAATTAGTCAATATAACACCGATATTAGAAATAATGCCGGTGGAGCATATAATCATGCAATTTTTTGGAAGATGTTATCTCCAAAACAACAAGAAGCTAGCGGTCCAATTCTTAAAATAATTCAAAAAAATTTTGGTGGAATAAAAGAATTTAGAAAAAAATTTGAAGCTTCCGCAAAAGAACGTTTTGGTTCCGGATGGGTTTGGTTGGTTTTAACAAAAAGAGGTACATTAAAAATAATGAACACACCTAATCAAGACAACCCGTTGATGGGTATTGTTGATAATGGCGGTTTTCCCCTATTAGGACTTGATTTATGGGAACATGCTTACTATCTTACTTATAGAAACCAGAAAGATAAGTATATTGAAAATTTCTGGAGAGTCGTTAATTGGGAATATATTAATGAACGACTAGAAAATCAACAAAATGAAAATATTAAAGAGAGTATGAATAATAGTTCTGAAATATTAGAAGAATCTTATGGTAGAGAAAACTTCGGAAGTTACTTAGAAGTTTATAAAAAAAATAAGGAATTATTTGAAGGTTATAAAGTTTTCATTGGTAATGTTCTCTCTGAAGTTTTTAATGAAAATTTTAGAATAATAAATGATATACACGGTGTTTATGATGTTGAGAAAAAGGGATGGTCTGTCCTTAATAAATTAAACACAAACATTTTAGGATTAAAGATTTTGACTGAAGACATTAATAAAGTCTTAGAAATCAATGGTAAAGATTCTATTGATTTCCTTAATAATTCTCAAAATAAGGAAGAATTAAAAAAACAGATTTCCACTTTAATGGAACATATTGATTTATTTAAGTATAGAATTTTTAGTAAGGAGTCCAAAACATTTAAAAAATTAATTACCGCTCTTTCAGAGACAACAAAAAAGGGGGATTCGATTGAAAATTTAGTGGTGGATGCTTTAATTAAACGATTTGGTGAAAACAATGTTGCAAAAATTTCTGGTTACGGTAATAGTGATGATATGCGCGGAGGAATTGATGTGCAAGTTAAGCTTAATGGATTGGTGGCAAATGCGCAAATAAAACCAGCTAAAGAAATTGTAACCGAAAATAATACCATTAAAATAGTACCGTCATCTTCAATAAAAAAATACAAAACCGATTGGTTAATTTTTGAAAAAAACAAAAAAACATATGTATTTTCAAACGCTAACACAATAATTGATGAGGGCGTTTGTATCTTTAAAGATAAGGACTTATTATTTATTTTAGATTAATTCTTTTATTATGATATTTATTGGTAGAAATACCAATTAAGATGGCAATAATACAAGAACCAGAAAGAAGTAGTTTATATACTAAAATTAGACATCTTTTAGGAGCACCAATTCGTGCTGTTGAATTAGAAGATGAAATGATGGATTCTTTTTTAGAATTCTCAATAAATGATTATTCTCAGTATGTACAAGATTGGTTGATTGAGTCACAGTGGACCACTCTTGCTGGTTTAAATATGGACCAACAGTCTGTTGCTAAGGCTTTGATTACCAGAAGCATGAATTATGAAACGCAATATACTTATGCATATTCTAAAATTGTTGGATTACAAGCTGGTGGTGATAGTGTTTTAAAGAAAGACTATTTCGATTTGGTTAAAAATCAACAAATTTATGAAATTCCTGCTGGTAGAGAAATAAATGAATTGCTTTGGTTTACTACCGCAGAAATGAATAACGTTCTATTTGATCCTTGGTCATTTGGATTTATGGGCGGTCCCGGTCTTGGTGGTCCCGGTGGTTATGCTCAATTAGGGGCTGTAGGTAATTACTTCATGACTCCGGGATTTGACATCCTAATGAGACTACAAGATATTAACATTAAAAATAGACTTTTCCAAGGTGATTTAACATATAGGATTACCGCAGCGCCTGACGGTAAAAGATTAGTTCACTTATATAATACTCCGGGCGGTAGATTTGATTTTGGTAATTCCACGGTTAATAGATTCAGAGTTTGGTATTGGTATTACGAAGTCGAAGGTGCTGATAGAGACGCTTGTTTAAAAGCTAATCCAGATATTGTAAAATTACCTTCAGATGTTCCGTTAGAGGAATTGTCTTGGGGTGATTTAAATAATCCAGCACAACAATGGGTTAGACGGTGGTTTGTTGCTTACTGTAAAGAAGTTTTAGGTGGTAGAGTTAGAGGTAAATTTAGTGGTAATTTAAAGACCCCAGACAGTGAATTAACAATGGATTATCAGAGTTTATTAACTGAAGCTAAAGATGAAAAATCTAAATTAGAGGAAGAGCTTAAATTAAGATTGGAAAGATTAAGACCCGAAAAAGTGATGGAAAAAGCAGCACAGGTAGCGGAGAATTTGAATAAAGAATTAAAATTCCGCGCATTCCCTGTACCTATTTTAAGTATTTAATATATTTTAATATGTCAATATTCAAAAGTATACCTGTAAATAAAGTTATACATAATACGGTTATGACCGTATCAGAAACTGCTATTATATCTGAAAATCAATATAATACGCATGGTGAATCATTTATTGTTGTTAAAGATGTTCCTTTGTGTAAAATAAAATTAGATTCAAAAACAACTGAACACATAACAATTAAAGCACTAACTAGCGTGATAATTATACCAGATAATAATTCCATAGATGAGGAATATGATGAAATTAATATTGAAAAGGGTGCTTGTGTTGAATTTAGATTAGTGATGAATAACTGGTATATTATGTCATCCGATGGTTTAAAATTAAGTTGATATTTTTTCTTCCCACCCCGGTTGAGCTAATTTATAGATATAATTCGGGTCCATATTAACTTTATTCCAGAATTTAATTTCCCCATCACTTATTGTCAACAACTCCTCGATAGTATCTTGGTCCCCTTCTTCAAAAGGTTTACCATTAATTAACTCACATTGTGCTCTAGTGAATAATCCACGTTTTTCCGGATTATCAACCAATAGATTATTTCTAACTTCATCATCAAAAACAATCAATAGAGGTTCGATTCGTTTGTTAAATGTTGTTATTGCTCTAGCTGCGTTGTATTCACCGGTTAAATTCTCGTTTTGCTCTAATGTTTTTGGGTCTAATAAATAACAATTTATTTTAACATCCGTTTTAATTGCTGTTTCATACACCTCTTCTAAACTAACAGAAGACCAATCATTATTATTTCCGGGCGGTAACCAATTATCCGTACCATGACCTTCAGTCCAACCATTCTTAGATATATATTTTTTCATATCATCCTTTGTCGGATTCTCTTTAATTCCGGTTTTAGAGACTTTTTGAACATCACCATCGGATGCTTTAACCCCATTATTAACATAATAAATAACATCACCTAAATTAACATTTAAACCATGCTTTATTGCTAATTCCATGTGTGCCATTCTACTCATCGCCCCACCTGATTTTGTCTTCTTTTTGGAACGTTCAATATATTCCTCAATCGATAATTTTACTTTAGCTCGTTGCGCAATTTTAGAAAGTGGGATTTCTTTGTTATAGATTTTTCCTAAATATTCATAATAATACTCAACAAATTCTTGTCCCTTACCTTCTAAGAGTAATTTAATTCCGATATCCAAGAATCCTTCAATATATAGGGGAAGTTTTTTACTTTTAATTGTATTTCCGGTCAATTTAATTTTTCCCTTACCATCCAAAGTAGCGTAGTTCTTTCTTGATAAGTTTATACAAGAAACCCATGTACCATCACAATCTAAAGCCATTGGACCTGACATAAAAGTGTCATTAAATTCAGCAACATCAGCATCATAGCCGACATATTCTTTGTCCTTTTTAACTTTCCAGTTTAGACCTTTCCCAACATATTTTTTTGATTCAACACCTTCAGGTAAACTAAAATTGCAACCGTCAGTATCCAATACTAGAATTTTATATCCTCTTTTTGTGAAGAATTTTATCATTTGTCGCAAGTATTGTCTACCGGTACAAGTAATCTGTTCTCCTTTGTCCATATCACCCCATTGGAACACTTGCGGAGCACTTAATGCGCCAAACATTGAGTTGATGAATATCTTAATTGGGAGTTGTTTTCTATCATAAGATTTTGATTTTTTTGGGTCTGTTTCTGCTAGTTCGCTAGCTAAATTCTTATATAGAATTCTAGCATCTCTAAAATAAGATAGAAGACCTTTCATAACACCTGTAATATCACAATCAGGAAAAATATCATGCGTCAACTGAATTGATGGATAAAGCGAAGAATAGTCTAGTTTTAACACATCATTTGAGTAGCCTACCGTAAGTAGTCTCGATAGACCACCAACAAAATCTTGTTTACTATTTTTTTGAGGTATTGCTAATTTATGTTTATATGACCACGCAAGCATAATCATTTTCCATAAGGAAGCTGTACCCATTGTAGAAATTCTTTCATAAGTGGTCGGTACCAATGATGCTAGCAAAAATGAACCTTGATTAAATTCATCGTCAACCTTAAGGGTTTCTTCCAAGTCATCATCTAGATACCGCTCAACAATATCAACACCATTTGTCTTTATATAAACATCCGGAAATTTCTTATCCAAATCACTAAATTCAGGATTGTCCGCTTTTCTATACCGACCATTTGTTATATTTAACCAATATTCTTCATTATTTTTATACATTGGTCCAATTTTGTCATGGTCGATATAAACACGGTCTTTTGCTTCTGCTTGAATATATTTTGTTATATATTTAAGACCCGCAGATTTAATACCTGAATTAATTGCTTGTGCTCGTCTAACAGAGTGAATAATATCAATAACATTATAACCCCACATTGTTACCTGACTGTAACGCTCAACTTCATTTCCAAGCTTTAAAACTTGTTCATTTTTTGTAATACTAACTTTAGTATGTAAGGTCTTACAATATTGCTTAATATCTATTCCTAAAATCTTGCAACGCTCAAATATCCAGTTCCAATCGAAGTTTGCTGAGTTATATCCAGCAATAATTGTTGGTTTTATATCGTCAATTGTTTTAAAAAATTCTAAAATAGCTTTTCTCTCCGCGTCATCATCAGAACACTCAATAACCTTATGAAAACCTTTATTGGTCTTTATACCAATCATAAAGATTCTACCGTCTTTTGGTTCGAGTGATGTTGTTTCTAAGTCAAATACTAGTCTAGTAATATCATTATATTCATCAAACCCTTTAAATAGTCTTTTTTCTTTTGAGATTAAGTATTGTTCTACTGGAGATAACATAAGAACCTTATCTTTAGCTGAACCCCAAATATCTAAACCACCTTCACTAAAAAATTGTTTTAACTGTCTGTAACCTTTTAATGATTTAACAATAAAATTTAAACCATTTTCAAGCCTCTGGTTACTATCAGTTCTTAATTTCTCAATAACAATACCATGTTTATTTATTGCTTCTTTTTGTTTTTGTTTTGAGTTCTCATAAAAATTTAAACCTTTTAAATCACCAACCCACGCAAATGGGGTAAATCTATCTTGGAGTATTTTTTTATCTCCATTAGGTAATTCTTTGACTTTAAAAATCGAATTTGATACGTAATCGAACTCTACGGATACAATAAACTCTTCTGGGTCACTTCCTTCCAAAAAGGACTTAATTTCTTCTTGACTAATCATAAGTTTATAAATTTAAGTGGTTTATTTGCTGTCATACATAATGACATTTACCTTTTTCTTAAAAATAAGAATTATGATTAGTATTGTCAATAATCACTTCCAAACTCCACTTACTTTAATAAACGGGGTTGTTATCTTCCAAACACCACCTACCTTTAACCATACTATGGCTTGCTTCCAAACTCCACTTACTTTTATCCAAGCAACTGTACCCGTTATTGATACTAGTGGAGCCTGAATGTATTCATATAATTGGAATAAAAAGTTGGTAGGTAGTGCAGTTACGTTCTTAGAAACAACAATTTCTTCACTAACAAATCCTTGCACAGCATTAGCTGTTCCGGTATCTCGTACCAGAACAGTCTCTGCTCCACCGAATGTTAATTGTAAACTCATTAAGCAATTGTTATTTTAGCATATAAATCAACTGATCCGGGTAATGAACCTGAAGGAACAAACCTTCTCCTTCTTCCTACAGTATCGGCACCTAAACCAGCTACCCACGCACTACCATCCCAATTCTCGAATGTACCATTGGTAGTTGATGTGCTTGCTTGTGTAAGCACCAAGGCATCCGTATCGGCACGATAAATGTTGATGGTGTGTGTTCCAATCGTCGTTCCAAAAAGAATTGCTTGAACCCACGCAAATGTTCCGTTAGAAGTGTTGAAATCGGCGTAATTCCAACGATATTGAGAAGGTAGAGCATCGTCAGTTTCGTACAATAAAGCCAAACTTAAAACCCTTGCAGGTAACATAATTACACCCGCAGTTCTAAACTGCAAAGCAAATTGGATAGTTGAAGGTGTGCCAAGTCCTGATAAATCACCGTCTTGTGATATATCAGTCCATCCTCCACTATTGTTATCAATACCTGATGTGCGAACCTGAATTCTGTAAAAATCAGGCGATACGCCCATTGTAACATCGCCTACATTTCCCATACTGGTGGTAGCAACTCTGTATAATTTTGCGGGTGTAGCACCCAATGTTATTTTAGGTAGTATTATCCTGTTGTTTACTTCAGCTTGAAAATCCAAATCTGCTGCAAGTGGATATACACTTAAAGCATTTGTATTAGTTGTTGTGGTCGTACCATACATCCAAAATAACCATCCATCTTCAACCCAAACAGAAGGCGCTTGGCTTGGAATTTGGTGAACATAAATTGGACTGTCAACGTCACGCAGTGATGAAACCATTTGTGTTGATATGATATTTGATCTCCTATCCATTTGCTGACCCCCTGTGTAATAATCGGTGATGTACAATGATACTGTGCCTGCCCCCCCAGCGATAACAAGTTTATCCATTGATTGAGCAACATCAAATGTAGCAAATGTGCCAATAGCAACATTTGTTTCAGTACCGCCCGGAACGACTTCGCTCATAGTATCTGCAACAAAGGAAGTGTTACCTGCTGTTATGTTTGAAATAGGAACACGAATAATACGAGTAGTAGTGAATAGGTATAAAGAAGGAACACCACTGCCCGCTCCGTGTTGCAATGTAGCCACTCTACCATTGTTAAACTGAGAAATGTTACCCGTTACTGCTTGGTTTCCCGTAATAACAATATCTGTCCCAGTAAGTGTAAATGCACCCGCACTTGGAGTAAGAGCCGCTCTAATGTTATATCGGTAAATCGCTAATGTAGTTGATGCACCTTCAGTAGAATAGATGTATTGTTGAGTCCAACTATCTCTATCTCCTAAGGCACATCCACCAATAACGTCATTCGTTATAGTGGCCGCATCTTTCAACCAATACACCGCCTTTATCCTATCAACGGTAGTAGCAGCAGGAATGACTATTGCTGGATTTTGGAAATCGCCATATTGTAACCCTTTTGTCACAAACAATCCACCATTAGTAACAGTTGCGTTGGTTGTAGCTTGCACAATCATTAAATCCTGAATGACATAAGGTGTCCCTGATGCTACTGTTCCTGCTGAAGTTGTCAACGTGATTGTTGTATCAGAACCAATAGCAGATATTTGAAACCACTGTGTAATATTATTAGGATTGGTAGAACCAAACCCTATGCGTGAACCTACAGAAAGTCTGTCTGTATTCCAAGTGGTTCCCGAACCTGTTACTGCCGTACCGCTTACACCTACTGTACCTGTTGTGTAGTTTTCAAGAATAACACGAATGCCTCTTACTGTATGAGCAGTAGCGGTAGGAAATGTACAAGTAATTGCGCCTATAAAAGTGTACGTATTGGTAGAAGGGACAAAAGTCCATAATTGGACTCTACGTGTAGCTCCTGCACTAGCAACATCCGCACCAAAAATCCAAAATAAATCGTCTGTTATTTTGACTGGATGAACAAACTGAGAGGGTATAGCTAATGATGATTGACCGAAGTTAGCAACACCAACAGGTGCTGGACCTACGAATTTATCAATCGCGTTTGCTCCAAGATTGAATTGTCCTGTATGCTTACCTCTGTTTATTTTTGTTGCGTCATAAGCACCACCTATTGCAACTTGGTCTAGCGACCCATTAAATATCTGTTCAAATGCTACTTTCATTGGTTGTGTTTTTTATTTGTGATACTAGAAACATAACGGTGTTTTCTGAAAGTTTGGTTTTAAGTCTACACTTAACTAAATCGGTATCGTTAAATTCCCCACTTTCACAAGTTATGTAGTTTATGTTTGATTCTACTTCTGTATTTTTTTCTATTTTAATCATATTGAGCGATTATGTAAATTGTAAATAGATGTCTCCATCATTACCTCCGGTCGGAGCAGCGGTACCAGAGGTTATTACTTTATTTGCACCTATTGTATTAAAACTAACAGTTCGTGCAACAGAACCATCAAAATTAACCCCAGATGCATTTCCACTTCCAGAATTATTAAAAGTTACCGGAAAATTAGTAACACTTGAACTTCCTGAAGAACCACTTGTGCCAGATGTTCCGCTAGAACCTGATGAACCACTTGTACCAGAACTTCCTGAAGAACCACTTGTACCAGATGTTCCAGAAGAACCATTTATTCCACTTGTACCTGAAGAACCAGAACTTCCTGATGAACCACTTGTACCAGAAGAACCTGACGAACCACTTGTACCAGAACTTCCTGATGAACCACTTGTTCCAGATGTTCCTGAACTACCAGATGAACCACTTGTTCCTGAAGAACCTGACGAACCACTTGTGCCAGAACTTCCTGATGAACCACTTGTTCCTGATGTTCCTGAACTACCAGATGAACCACTTGTTCCTGAAGAACCAGAATTTCCTGATGAACCACTTGTACCAGAACTTCCTGATGAACCACTTGTTCCAGATGTTCCTGAACTACCAGATGAACCACTTGTTCCTGATGTTCCAGAAGAACCATTTATTCCACTTGTACCTGAAGAACCAGAACTTCCTGATGAACCACTTGTTCCTGAAGAACCTGACGAACCACTTGTACCAGAACTTCCTGACGAACCACTTGTACCAGAACTTCCTGATGAACCACTTGTTCCAGATGTTCCTGAACTACCAGATGAACCACTTGTTCCTGAAGAACCTGACGAACCACTTGTACCAGAACTTCCTGATGAACCACTTGTTCCAGATGTTCCTGAACTACCAGATGAACCACTTGTACCAGAACTTCCTGATGAACCACTTGTACCAGATGTTCCAGAACTTCCTGAAGAGCCGCTTATCCCTGATGTTCCGCTAGAGCCAGATGAGCCACTTGTCCCTGATGTTCCTGAGGAACCTGCTTGACTATCGGTAAAGCCACTAACACTAAACGTTCCGCCAGTATTATTTATAAATGTTGCTGTTCCAGCTGAATAAGTACCACCAGTCACAAAAACATCAACTAATCCTGATGTTATTGTTTGACTAATTGCTGAAAATAGTACTTTTTGTGTTACGCTATTAGCAACATTAACAATTGGTAACACATCATTTGGTTGTGGTGTGTTATACTCAGGTAAGTTACTAATTTTTTTATTAGCCATAATCTTTTTTAAATATAAATATTATATCCATAGAATATTTTCACCATCTTCAGTTGCAAGTATTATATTATCTTCTGTTAATAAGAAGAAAGTTTCTTGTGTTATAGATGTTACACAACAATTATTACTTACTATTGTTGCTGTAGTAGAACTATATGAAAGATTATTTGCCGCAAAACTATCAACAACATTAATATAGAGTTTATTTTTTAATGGTAAACCTATTTTTTTTTGATTTTCTTGAATATTAAATTCCGCTTCGTAGCGACCTATTAATTTGGTATGGTGATTTTTAAATTGATAATAAATTAAATATTCATCTCTTTCTTCATTTTCATTTTTTTCTATGTTACATGAATCATTAACTATTTTTAATTTTTTTGTTTCAGTATCTCTCATTGAGAAATTAATTGTGGTTGAAGATAATGAATCAAAATATTCATAGAAATCATCTACCTCACCTTTAATTATTTTTAATACCAAAAATGGTAGTGTTGCATTTTTTTTTATAAAAAAATTCATTTTTATGAAATTGTACTATCCGTTATATTTATGTATAAATCCTCTCTGATTGGACAAATTAATGTCCCGTTATTCAAGGCTAGTACAAATTGACCCTGATAACGTCCTACCTTATTAGTGTCTTTCTGTGAAAAAAGATAATAAACATAATATTCCCTATCAGCATTAGGATTTTCAAAAATTTTATCTGTTATATATGCTGGAGCATTTGCTATTTTTGGTATTCCAGTAGCTTCATTAATCATTGTAAATGAAATTGTCGCAGTTTCAAGTAAATTCATAAATGTTTTATATTCATGCCTACCATTATTTAAAACTTGCATTTTTAAAACAGGAAGTGTTGCGTTTTTTTTAATAAAGAATTCCATTTATTATTTTTAATAATAAATATATCAAATAATTAAATTTCACCTACCAATCTATCGCACCATCCTTTTGTTTTACTATAAGGCCAAACAACCCAATACGCCGGAATTTGTTCATTATTAAATTCTCTCCTAATTGTTATAAAGTCATCAACTGTCTTAAAAGAATTAAAAATTTCAATCTTGTCTGCATCTTTTCTGTATAACGTTTCATCTTTTTTGTCGTGAAAAGCAATAGCAAAAAACTCATAATCTTTTTCTTGTAAATTAATTTTTGGAACTTTTATATCATATTTAAACTTTGATGCAAAACTATTTTTCCACTCATTTTCATCATTAAATGTATATGGATTTGGTGCATATTTTTTATCTAACGTGTATTGCTGTATAGCACGTTTTTCAAATAATAAACCAACATATTTTTCATAATCTCTTAAAGTTCTTAATTTACCAAAACCAAATCTACCAAAATCAATGTTTTGAATTTCATTATCCATACCAAATAATACTCTATTTCTTCTGTGTGATTCTTTGTTTAAAGCTGACCAATTTTGTATATCGTCCCAATGCTTTGTTCTACCCTTTCTAGTATATTCATGCCAAAGAATGACCTTATGCGGATGAAATAAATCATATCCATGTGTATATGCTCTTGCTGCGATAGAAATCTCTTCACCATGAAAATAATATTCGGGGTCATGTTGCGCCTCTAACGCAAATTGTCCAATTGTAAAACAAAAATGTGCAGAGTAAAATCTAGCAGGAATTGGTTTATCTAATTGTTTCCAATTTTGGATAACCTCAGGAAGAAAAAATACAACACCTTCTGGTGTAAACTTATCAAAAACCATCCGCCAAGGAACCTTGACTCTATCATTAGGGTCATTTTCAGGATTAAATGATGGTACATATGCTGTTAATAGTGGCTTTCTATAACCATCTTTTTTTAATCCTTCAAGCATATTAATTAATGTTTCATCCCAATCTTTTTCAAATCTCATGTGAGAATCTATCTGAAGGGTATATTCCTCATTATCATAAAGTTGTTGAATCAAATGTCTAGCCCAACAAACACCTAAAGATTCTTCATATGGAATATTTAAAATTCTAAATCGTTCATCGTTATCATACTCAGACAAATCATCAAATTTATCTTCTGGATGATATTGTCTAGCAATACCAATCCTTAAATTTTCTGGATTTTTTGAATTTTCTAATAAATTTTTAATTGTCGGAATTAATTGCGGGTCACGATATGACGCAATTTGAACATAAATTTTCATTTTTAATTAAATTAATAACTTGGTCTGCGGTTATTGATTTAGAGCATTCAAATTCTCTAGATGTTCCTTTGTGTATTGGACACCAATTCCAGTCGCCAGCGTCAAATTTATGTGTGTGCCAACACCCATGACATACTTCTTTATTTATTACCCGATAAATATCATTTAATGGTTCTAAATATTTATCAGTAAAACCGGATATTAGTATTGTTTTAATTCCAGATGCCCAAGCTAACCAGCTTAGTCCGCTACTAATACCAATAAAAAATTCCGATTCCTGTAATGTTTTAAGGACATCTGTTATTTCACCTTTTGGTTGTTGTGTAACACCGATAGGATTTTTATTACCCATATATCCATCTTCTTCAATTGACAACAATCTAACTTCATATCCATTTTCTATCAAGAAATCAACAACTTCTTGCCAACCAGTTGGGTTATTCCAATACTTGCATTGTGCGGTTGAATGTGTTGCTATACAAACTCGTTTTTCTTTTTTTATTGATAAAACGGGAAGACTTGGTTTTAATTCTTTATATTCTAATCCCAATATGTCGGAAGCTATTTTTAATAGTGGTTCCTTTTTTGGGTCCATTAAATGATATTCCTCATTAAAATTATTTCCATTATAAAAAACACCTAATCTATAAAGAGCAATTATATTACTAGCTGTATTTCCCGGTTTAACGAATTTAATATTTTTATATTGGTTTACAAATAAATCATTGTGGAATGTTGAGCAGATAACATTACATCCGTGTTTGATACCGAAAGCCTCAACATATGACATCCACGCTAAAGTATCCCCTAAGGATTTAGACTCAAATGAAATCAAAACATTTTGATTTTTTAAATCTAAGTCATATGTATATTCTTTACCGTATTGTGATTTAATTTTGATTTTCCAATCAATAAAATATTTTTTATTACATTTAGCCCAACAATTATTTTTTATTGTTGTTCCAAAAATTACACGATTTGTTTGCTTATCTATAAATTCAACATCATATTTAGAATCAATATCATCTAATATTTCAACAAACGCCCCATCAATAAAATTAATATTAATTTTGGGTTCAGGTAGTGACTCATTTTTTAAAATAATTGAACTCACTTCTCTAAATTTTTTTGCTGATTTATATAGAAATTCATTAAAAATTAAAACCCCCTCATAATATAATTTAACATAACCTCCAACGTGATATTCCCCTAACGGAACAATCATCATGTTATCTTTTTTTAATGTTATAAACTTTCTTGTTGAAAGATACTCAATCTCTATAATATAATCTTTATCAGCTTTTTTACTATCAAAACCAGATATTAGTTCTAAATATAAATGATTTTTATAATCAACAGCTAAGTAGGATTGAAATATTGCACCATTTTTAACTATACCATCTCTATTCCAAACTGCTTGAGTATTTAATTCATTTTCATTTGCAATATATTCTGAAAGTTTTATGTTATTTGTAACATTAGTTAATTTTTCTAAAAAAACTCGCTCTAACTGCCAACCTTTAGGTTTGTTAGTAAAATATTCCGTTTTTGAATTTATTTGTGAAATTAATTTTAATGCGATATCTGTTTTTATTGAAAAAATAAAAGTGGCACAATATGGATTTAAATTTTTTGCTGAATCTAAACTATATTCGTATATGATTGCATCATGATTAATTATTTGTTCAATAAAACATTGTTTATATTGGAAAACATTTGGATTATTATCATATTCTAAGAAATGAATGTATTTTTTATTTAAAAATTTACAAAAATTAAATGCCGTTCTCATTGTTTCCCATATTGCATAATCATGATGAAAGACCATTGACATATCTATTCTATATTCTGAAGTTTCTGCCCATCTTCCACTACCAACATCAAACGAATTAAATTCACTAGAAAGTAATAATGGATTATTTTTATCAAAAATATAATAATCCACCATTTTTTGTATTTCTTCTTTAATCGGATAATGTCCGGCTAGTAAAATTTGAATATTAAATGATTTTAATTTTTTAATTAAATTAACTAAATCATTTTCTTTTTTTTCATCGTCAGGCCAAGAATCAATAACAAAAATATGTTCATTAAATTCTGGTTTATTGTATTCTGTAACAATATTATTTATGTAATATTTCTCACCACCTTTTATACCATAAAAATACAAATCAGATGGTATTTCTAGATATAAATTATTTAATTCAAAATAACCATCGGGAAATGTTTCATTAAAACTTGGTATAATTTTAAAATCATGGCTATCTAAATTTTTATAATAGTCAGCCCATTCTTCTGAAATTTGTATCAATAATGGAGCGCACTCTTCACCACATCGTCTAGTTCCATGCTCCGGTCTTCCCGGTGCGGCACAGGTAAATACAAATAAGCCACCGGGTTTTAACATTCTCATTATGTTTTTAACGGTTTCCTCATAGAACATATCGTGTTCAAAGACTTCAGTAGAAATAATCGTATCGAAAAAACTATCTGGAGCATCATATAAATGACCAACAGATACCACATCGACATTCCTACCTTCACCAACGTCTAATCCTATATAATCACAATCCTCAAATAAATCTCGATTACTACCATTTATGTCTAATGAACCAATATCCAAGACTTTTTTATTTTTAAAAAAATCAGGAAACTTTTCTTTTACTTTAATGCAAAAATTTCTTTGTTCTACGTGCGCCATTATCTATAAAAATATATCATTTGTAATGCATTATTTGTCCCCATAAATAAAAGATAAGAATTGAAGCCAAGACTAACAAATCTATTAATAAAATCATCACGTAATTTTTCATCAAAATTAAAATGTGAGTGATGATATTCCATTGAAATAGTTTTAACTTTAGATAAATTGTTATCGCTAATTCCTTTAAAAATTAGATGTTCTGCACCCTCAACGTCAACCTTTAAAAAGTCAATGTGAGTAATTAAATCTGTATCAAATAAAAAATCTAATGTATAAGTCCGGACCTTGTAATTTTTTGTGTTACTAGGCACACCAAATATATTTGAACCACCCAAATGGTCGCTCTCAAATAGACTCAACTCCCCAATCCTATCAGACATCGCCGCATTAAAAAGAATTGAATTAGGACTTGTGTTTTTCTTCAATAATTCAAAATATCTTCTATCTGGTTCAAATGAGATAACTTTAGACGCTCCTTGTGAATAAGCCCATCTATTGAAGATACCAATATTACCTCCTAAATCAACAACAATATCCCCATCATTTATTTGTTTTTTTCTACTTAAATAGTAATCCTGTAAGTTATAAATTTCATGATATATTGCGTGTGACCAACCGTAATTTTCAGCAACCCAAATAGTTCCGCCCTCAATATTTTTTATATCACTAAAATCTGTTATTACATTTTTTGAAGTATAAAAATTATTTGATTCGTAAAAAGAATTGTCTCTTTTTATTTTAATAAAATCAATCATTTTATTTGCTGCGTCAACATTTTTGTTACCGTGGAAGTAGATAATATCTTTTTTATTTTCAGGAATATATTGAAGTCCATAAATTTTATTAAAATTATATGGACCATCTTTCTCCCAAAATGTATAAAAATCAGATAGTTGGTTATTAATAAACTCATATGATTCGCCATCATATGATGAAACATCAAAATTAGATAACGGTAAATGGTTTTTTAAATTAAACTTCGATCTAATTGCATTATCAGCACCTTCATCATTCCATAAGAATAAATGCCTATATTTATTTAAATCTGTTGATTTATAGAGGTTTATAATCTCATCAAAAAACCATTTGCAGGTTTTATTGTAAATGAAAAGACAAACGTGCATAAATGGTAAATGTGGTGTAACATTTAAGTATTTACTAAGATTTTCATTAAATAGTTGCTCATATTTAACACCATTTTCATAAAAAAATCCATAGAATTCTTTTTGTCTGTGTATGTCAGATAGCGGATAATTCCCAACATAAGGGAAATAATTGATTATATTATCAATATTAAAATTTGCAACAACGTCCCCATCAACCCAAACAAAATTTTCAAATGATTCGTTAATTGACTCAATACATGCGTATTGCTTCCAAAACCACCTATCATGTTCTGAGTATTCTTCAATATTTAATCTTCTTTTTATTAAATTTGGATAATCAAATGGTACATCACAATTTATCCCATAAACAATAATTTTAAATTTTGAAAACTCATTTAAAGACTTAACTAAACATTCAATAAGAGGCATATAATTTTCGTTACCGGTAGTAACAAAAACAAAGTCATTTACCTTTTTTTGTAAAATATTATTAGCATTTTTAGCCACCAAATCCCAATTAAAATTTCTGTGAATTGTTTCAGATTCTAATAAAGCATTTTCTTTAAATGATTTATAATCATTATAGACCATTCTCATTTTTAATTTCAAATCGTTAAAATCTGGTTCTATATAATCGCCAACAAATGAATTATCTTGGTTTTTAGCTGAAACAAAATCAGTAACTTTAACAGGAATTCCTAATCCATCAGCAAATTCAAGTTGTGCTCCCCAGTTTGAATAAATTGATGGCGTACCACAAGCCATTGCTTCTATTAAAGGTAGATTCCACCCCTCACTTCTAGCACATGAAATAAAAACATGACCATTTTTTAAATAATTAATATATTCTTCTCTAGTTGGAAAATTAACTATTTTAAGATTTTTATTTTCCAAACCATTTGCAATTATTCTTTCTTCAGTTGTTTTAAACCCATCATTAGCAAATGGATTATTTGCACAAACAACTAAGTTAACATCCTCATTTTTAAATTCTTCATTAAACGCTCTAATTATTTCACTTGTTGATTTTCTATATTCCCACCTACCAAAAAGTAAAAATGTAAACTTTTCTGATAAATCAATTTCATTTGTTGGTTTAAAAACTTCAGGGTCAACACCTTCTGGAACAACCGAAATTCTTTCCTTTGGGTAACCTTGTTTAATTAAATTATCTTTTTGCCATTTAGATGGTACCCAAACCTCATGAAAATAAAATAATCTTTCAAAAAAATCTTTTGGGTATTCCGTTGATTCCCAAACATTATAAGCTATGCGATATCCATCATAGTTATCATAAAAATATGGGTTATTAACATCATTTAAAACGATATGAATATCAGGAATGAAAGACCCATCGTAACCGTATATTGGATAATCTTTTCTTGTATTATCTTGTTCGTATAATGTTTGCAGTATAAGCATATTACGCATTTCATCGGTAAAATACTCTTCTTTATCATGAGGTTTTTCCGATAATCCACACCAACTATCACCTACTGTCAGATTTCTAACTTTAACATTAGCATACTTATTTAACGCGCAAAAAAATGATTTAGCATGATTAGCATAACCGGTTTTACCAATAAAAGAGGCGTGTGCTAAAATATTTAGTTTTTTTTCCATGTGAATTATGAGTTATTTAAAACTAACTCATAATACGTAGTAATCAACTATTTACAAGATTTTTTTAAAAATTTCTTCTTTTGAGAATCCTTCTTTAAATAACCCAAAAGCATAATGAGATAAATCATCTTTAAAAACTATTGAATCCGCAGAAAAAAATTTCTCTAATGAAATCTCACTATTAAGAGCTTCAATTAATTTTTCTTTAGTAATAATTTTTTTGTTAAAACTCATTTTAATAATGATATCAATTACAAGTATCGCAAAAATAATCGAATAGTAAAAACTTATCTTTTAAAATTCTAAAATTATGTTGGATTTGTGCAGCACTTAATGGTTCTATATACATTCTAAATTGAGCAATTGCTCCTTCAAAATTACCCGCAAAATTGGGTTCAATTAAAATATTTGTTGATAACCCAGATAATGTTGTCGCACTTAAAATTTGGTTAGGTACTAATTCTGGGTCTTGTTTATATGTTGTTGTTAAACCAGTTACACACCCAGTAAAAATTAATGCTTCGTGTAATCCTTGAGTGCCGCCCCCAACCGATATATTAAACGGTACACCGATTTGTCTTTCTTTCCTAGTATTTTCACCTCTTGGGATTATTTCTTCAAAATCTTCTATTGTGTAGAATAATTTACCATTTACATAAAACTTTAAGGTTCCCATTCTATACTTCTTCTCAAGCAACCATTCTTCATTTAACTTTACAATTTCTATTTGTTCTGGGGTTGTTTGTTGATGAGTTATAGGTGGTGAAACCAACGCTACAGAATTATCTAAAAGTGAATCTAAATATTCAAATTTTGTTATTGAACCCAATCCTCCTTTATAAATTAAATCACATTCATCCATCCAAGCATTCCTTTCAAAGACAACATCAATTTGTACCCAATGTTCTACCTGTACAAAAGAACTACCCGATGGACAAATATCATAAATTCCATTTGGGGAACAATATTCTGTAACGGTGTATCCTGTTGTATATGTAGTACCAGTAGTTTCACAACTTCCGGTAACAACACAATCCCCAACGAACCTTAATACCTTAACACCGAGTTTAGGATTTGATAAATTGCCACAAAACTTCAGCGAAATTGCATTTGATATACTATCCCATGCGGGGTCTAATTCCGGTTCTAAAACAACTTCATTATAGTAACCACAACCACCATAAGAATGGTCAACAGTTACCGCTGATGGTGGATAAACTTCAATACAATCAGAATTTGTTACCGCAGTATTTGAGCAAGCACAGGTTTTTAAACAAGTTAAACCAGATGTTGCTCTAGTATACCCGGAATCTGACACAGGAGAACCATCCGCATAATGATAATATTTATTTTCTGCTCTAGTCCCCATATAAAAAAACATATTACTATTTTCAGGATAATACCCATTGAGAGTTGTTTCCCCACTAGATGGAAAATATTCGGGGTATAGTCGAGGTTTTAACATCAACTCAACCGTCCATCCTTTAGGCATTCTAGTTGGCATTGTTTGATAATCATAACCAAATAGTTTATAAAATCCTTGATAGAAACCACCATAAAGCTCATGATAAACTCCTTCAGTTGTACCTGTCTTTGAAACCACCTCATATAATGTTGTCGCAGAATAGCCAGAAAATCTTTCATTTCGTGAACTAGTATATCCTGTTACCTGAAACAATTTCATTCTTCTGTCAAACATTAACCTATTAAATTTATCAACATCCGGCAATAAACCATTTGTTACGGTTATTGTTTCTCCGGTCATTTGGTCAACCAAACCATTATCTGTTCCAGTTAAACCAATATCACATAAGTTAAACATGGTAGAACAAGTTAAAACCAAATTATTTGGATTCCAATAATTTGTTGATAATAACACATTATTTGGATTATATTGTTTATAAATTAATGTATATTCTGGGTTAGAATCCAAATCATTAATATCGAATTGTAATGGAAGTCTATTACCATCAAGATATGCAATTACTTCATTTGAAAATATAATCTCTTCATTATAATTATTATTTGTCGCTAAACTTAAATCCATATTTCCATTAATTGGCGATAAATAAAATTTATCAAAAACGTGTTGATTTATATTTTGTTGTGCCATATTTAGTGTTTTTTCTTGTATTTATAGATAAATATAAAGTGAATGATATTTATTAATTAAAAAGAAAAATGATTCATACAAACAAAGAATATTTTATAAAACCTTATTATTTCTTCTTAAAAGAGAATAAAGAAAGAATTTCTTTATATTTTTCTGTTGAGACGACAATAAGTGAGGCTAGAAAAAATGATGTAAAAATCGATTTTCCAACCTCAGATTTACCAAAAATTAAATCATTAATATATGAAATCGCTAAATCAAAGAAAAAATATTCAAAAGACGACATTAAGAAAAAATTTGAATTAATTAAAATAAAAGATAAACATGAGCTTGAAGAATTTATAAATGCGGATGGGACATTATCTTCTTCAAAAATTCCTATTTTGGATTTAACACAACATCCAAGAAAAACAACTGATCAGACAATTCCAGCAACAAGACAAACAAATGATCCACTTCTTCGAGGATTTAGAACATATTATAATGAGGGCGAAATAACGGAAACCGATTTTTCAGATGCTTTCGGATATGATGAAACAAAAAATATGAGTGGTAAACAAACTAAAAAACATTTAGAAAAAATGGGTTTAGAATCAGATGAAGCTAAAAAAAGAACAAAACAATTTGGTAAAGACCCTTCGGGTAATAAAACAAAAAAAGCTCCTAATAGCATAAAAAATAAAGAAGGTTTTGTGGATAGAATGACACTTTCTGAAAAACAAAAAGAAAAAATGGTTAAAATGGTTGAAGACATCTTAACTAAAAAATATGTTGATGATTATGATGTAAGACCTAAAGAACAAAAAACTGCTAGCAAAATTCTTATGAAGAATATGAAGTCTTTAAAGAAAATGGCTAATAGAGAGGGTTTATCAATAAAAGAGTTACTTAATTTACTTAAAAATGAACAGTAATTTATATGGTAAAAAATATCCATTTCCTGACTATCTTCGACAACATTTAAAAGTGTGCTTCCGTCTTTGTCCTGATGCAGATTCTAATATTGAAGGTTATAGAAGAAACCAAGAACTACAAAATACTAATTCAATTACGTATCAGCAATTGAAAAGAATGAAAAATTGGTTCGATAAATACCAAGGAAGAAAAGAAGATGTTCCCTATGTATTAAATGGTGGAGACAAAGTTAAAAATTGGATTGAACAAACATTAGGTTCGTCAAGAGAATCTCTAAAAACAACACAAGATAGAAAAAAAGAATATACTGTTGATAATAGTGAATTTATCGACATTGTTCCTAACATTGCAAAAGTCGATGCAAATAACAGTAAAATGATTCAAAAATTTGATAATCAGGTTACTGAAAGTCTAAAAAGAATAAATGATTTAATGAAAAAATTACTATAATGGCAAACTTAGAACCAATTGATACAAATCAAATAGAAAATAATAACCTTTCAAAGATAGCTGAAGCTGAAAGGGCAAAATTGTTCCCAAAGAACGACTATAAGAAAACGAACGAATATTCGGATGTTAATCCAAATGCTCTTGCTGACGGAGATGAAAAAGGTAAAGGTACCGGTGGTGATTTAGATGTTTATAACACAGCCGCAGGTAATTTAACAGATAATGTCGAAAGAATTGGTGATTTAAAATTTAATAAATACAGCAACAATAAGCCATATCCTGATTTTGGACAATGAGATTACTTGAATCGCTAACCGGTTTAATTATTGAACAATTAATTCCTGCAAGAGAAGATGTTTTTGCGGGGGTTAGCGATGATATTGTCAAAAATGCATTAGATTCTGTTTCAAGATTTAAACGTATTACCTACGTAGATTCTGAAGGTAATCCAGTTGTCGCTAAAACAGGTCAAGAACTTATTGACGCAATAAAAGAAGGGCGAATTACTGTTCAAGAGTTTGGTAAAATTACCGCATCCATACTTAAAAATACGGGTATGGATAAAAATCTTATGGATGCTGTTGCAAAAGAATTAATTAATACAACAACATTCAAAAGAAAATATGAACCATCTGAAGATTTAGTTGGTGATTTAAAATCTGCTGGTTATACCGATGATGCGATTAAACTTATAATCAAGAATTTTAGACCAGACGAATATGAACCAGAAATACCAACTGATGTTCCAAAAACTGGAAATAAAATTGATTCGATTATGGATTCGATAAAAAATAAACGAATTACGGTCATGTATTATGATGGTGATGAACCCGGAGGTAAAGGTAATAGAGAAATTGAACCTGTTGCTTTTGGTTACTCAAAAGCTGGTAATCAAGTATTAAGAGCTTGGGACTTTTTGGGTGCATCACACACAGATTTTTTGGGTACACAACCACTTCCGGGTTGGCGTTTATTTAGGGTTGATAAAATCATGACTTACATCCCTACCGATGAAAAATTTAATGAAGTTAGACCAAATTATAACAGAACTGGTGACAAATCCATGAATCGTCTTATTATTAATGCTAAATTCTAAAAACTATGGACGCACTTATTGAAAAACTAATGATATCCAAAAAAATAATGGATAAACACAATAAAATTCCTAGAGGTCAGACTAGTGATATAGGAATAAGTGAAAATACTAGAATAAATGTAGAAAGACCTCAGGTTGACGATTTTGAAGTTCCCGATGTTAAATATAATATCCCACAGGAATATCTTTCAGAACAGCAAGTAAAACCAAAACCAATTAATTCAGCGGTTCCTGTTAAGGATAGAATTTTAAATTCAAGACTTCCAGATGAAATTAAGAAATTAATGATTGAACACCCCATTCAGCAACCGCAACCACCAACAACAGCACTATCTGATGAATTAGTTGAGAAAGCTAGCAGATTGATGGGTACAAAACGACAAGAAACTCCGTCTAATGTTCAATCAAAACAAATTACATCATTACCGAATAAAAATGAATTAAAGTCAATGATGCGCGAAGTATTTGAAGAACTTTTAGAGGAAAATGGGTTATTGATTGAAAATACATCAAAAGTAAATGAAACTATCCAGTTCAAAGTTGGTAAAACAATTTTTGAGGGTAAAATTACAAAGGCTAAGAAGGTTAAATAAGTGCTCTATCAATTCTATATTTTTCTTTATATTTTGCAACCAACTTATCATTATCATTTAAAGGTATTCCATTAATATAAATTGTCCCCCCAACATAAAGATTATCCGGTAAGGATTGAATTTGTGTTTCATGTAAATTCAAATATCCCCCAACATAAAGATTATCCGGTAAGGATTGAATTTGTGTTTCATGTAAATTCAAATATCCCCCAACATAAAGATTATCCGGTAAGGATTGAATTGGTGTTCCTCTTAAATCCAAACTTCCCTCAACATGAAGATTATCCGGTAAGTATTGAATTGGTGTTCCATTTAACCACAAACTTCCCCCAACATGAAGATTATCCGGTAAGTATTGAATTGGTGTTCCTTGTAAATCCAAATTTCTCCCAACATAAAGATTATCCGGTAAGGATTGAATTGGTGTTCCTCTTAAATCCAAATTTCTCCCAACATAAAGATTATCCGGTAAGGATTGAATTGGTGTTCCATATAAATTCAAATCCCCACCAACATGAAGATTATCAGGTAAGGATTGAATTGGTGTTCCATCTAAATCCAAATCACCATTAATAATAACCTCATCATATTTGTTATTAAGATGTTTAACAAATCTTTCACCTGATGATGATGTTATAAAAGACGCAAATGTTCCCGGAGAAAATGTAAAACTTCTCTTTTCTTCCTCTTGCTCAAGAAGAACCTTTCTAACAATTCTATATAAATCTGATTCTGTTAATTTTATCTTTTTCATAATTATAAATATTCTATTGGTTTAAAAAAATAAATTATAAAAAACTTGAACTAATCAAAAATTTTGATTATAATTTATAAAAACAATAAATTATTACTATATCTTATAGATAAAGATGACAAACACACAAATTTCGCCCCTTAACGGTCGTGAAAAGATTCGAGTCTTAGTACTCCCATCTGACCGTTCGGGGGTTGGTTAGGTTCCTACAGATCAGTAGACCCCCACATAATGTTACAAAACATGTATCCGGATGATTTTCATGTGGATATCGATTACGACCCACAAGTTGATAATTTAAATTATTGGAAGCAATATCAAATTGTTCACTACCATCGAAGTATTGGTAGAGATTATGATAGGTCTCCAGAAATTGTTAAAATGCTTAACAATATGGGTATTATCACGATTGCAGATATCGATGATTATTGGTTACCCACAAAAGAACATCCTTTGCATTCGGTAATTGTACAACATAAAATTAATGAGAAGATTATTGAAAGTCTTAGATATGCAAAATATATTACAACAACAACAGAAATTTTTGCTGACCAAATAAGAAAATTCCATAATGATGTTGTTGTATTTCCAAATGCAATTGATACAAAAACAGAACAATTTAAAGGTGTTACAGAAGAAGATGAGAGACTTCGTTTTGGTTGGTTAGGTGGTTCATCTCACTTACATGATTTAAAATTGTTGGATGGTACATTTAACGCACTTTCATCAGAAAAAGATAAAATGAAAGTTTTCCTTTGTGGTTTTGATACTAGAGGTGAAATAACTGAAATTAATCAGCAAACTGGTGAACAAAAGAAAAGACCAATTAAACCACATGAAACGGTGTGGGTTAAATATGAAGAAATTTTTACAAATAAATACAATTTGGTTTCACCGGAATATAAAAAAGAATTGGATAAATTTGTTGAATTTGATACAACTAAATTTAAGAATGAACCATATGAAAGAGTTTGGACCCGACCAATAACATCATATGCAAAGAATTATACAAAATTTGATGTATCCTTAGCACCAATTATGAATCATATGTTTAATCGAATGAAATCGCAGCTTAAAGTTATTGAAGCGGGTTTCTATAAGAAAGCAATTATAGCTTCAGATGTTGGTCCATATACCATTGACTTGACCCATGCATTGGAAAATGGTAAATTTGTTGATGGTAATGCACTTTTGGTAAATGAAAATAGAAATCATGGTGATTGGGCAAAGTACATGAAGAAACTTATTCAAAATCCAAATTGGGCTAAAGACCTTGGTGAAAGACTTTATGAAACAGTCAAAGATAAATATGAATTATCAATTGTTACTAAAAACAGAGCGGAATTTTATAAATCAATAATTTAAAAAAATGTTTAATAAACCTATTAGTAAAATCCTTTTTTTTGATTTGGAAACGGTTGGGCTTGAAAAAGACTTCACAACCTTAAAGGAAAATCATCCAAGTTTAGCGATTCAGTTTGAGAAATACCAAGACTGGTTTAGAAAACGATATCCTGAAGATAAAGATTTAACAATTGACGAACTTTATTTAAGTAAATCGGCTTTATTACCTGAATTTGGTAAAATAATTGTTGCTAGCTTTGGTTTTATAACTCCTGATGGAGAAATTAAAATTCAAACGTTTTCAAATGAGGATGAAAAAACATTATTAAGTGAAGTTAAGGCTTTGCTTAATAAAGTTGCAAAAATGGATTTTAGTTTGTGTGGTCATAATATTAAATTATTCGATATCCCAATGCTATGTAAACGAATGATTATTAATGGAATAAAACCACCAGCTATTCTTCCCGCATTTGATACAAAACCTTGGGAGGTTAAAGCAATTGATACAAAAGATTTTTGGCAATATGGTAATAATTTCTCAATCGCAACTCTCGAATTAATGTGTGCTTCTCTTGGTGTTGACTCATCTAAAACTGGTGAAGTAAATGGAAGTAAAGTACATGAACATTATTGGAGCAAGGGGACTAAAGAAATTGCTGAATATTGTGAGAAAGATGTCGAGGTATTAATGATGGTCGTATCTAAACTTGAAAAATTAAATTAACATGGATAGTCTTGATGAACTTAGAGAAAAATTAGAACAACTTAAACAGAAAATGCAATCACCTAATTGGCAAGAAACTATTGGTGATGAAATTGATTCTGAACTTGATGAATTTACAACATTATTTAGCATGGCGCAACCAAAAATTGAATTAAACGTTAAGAAACTTCATCCCGATGCTGTTTTACCAAAATATAATTATGATGGTGATTCGGGATTTGATTTTCATTCGACTGAAGAGGTAACAATTGGACCGTTTGGAAGGGCTTTAATTCCGACTGGATTAGCTTTTGATTTACCCGCTGGACATGAGTTACAAATTAGAAGTAAAAGCGGTCTAGCGATTAATCAGGGATTAATGGTATTAAATTCTCCTGCGACAATAGATAATGGATACACTTCAGAGGTAAAAGTTATATTGTTTAACACCAATGGTCATGATATTGTTATTAAAAAGGGAATGAAGGTTGGACAAGGTGTTTTATCACCTGCAATCTGTGGTGGTTATGTTTCAGTTTCTGAGGTTGACGTAATAAACGAAAAAACAAGAGGTTCAAACGGGTTTGGATCGACTGGAATTTAAATTTTTTAATAGTAAATTCCCCCAATTAGCTAAAAACTAGTGGGGGAATTTTTATTAAAAATATAAAACTTATTATTTAACTTTTTCTGTGTGTGTTACATCAGGAAACACCATCATTCCACCTGAATTAAATTCTCGTCCAATAACAACCTTAATTTTATCACCTGTTACAAAATTATTGTAATATGTCATGAAATCTAAAGTATGACCATCATCTGTTTCCATTTTAACAACAAATCCCATTTTTGGTTTTGCTACCATTTCAGTTACAATACCAGTATATGTATCACCAACATTAGCCTCAACAGAATTTCCTTCTGAATCATAAATATCGACCGCTCTTTGCGCCAATATTAGTGTCATTATTGCTCCTGTTGCCGCAATAGCGCCAGCAATTCTACCAAAATCACTTTCATTAATTTTGGTTTTGTGCATAGTTAAAATATGCTTTTTTTCGTCTTCTGTAATTTTTAATAAATTTTTCATATTAATAACTTGTTTTTACATCCATTATAATTTTTTTAATAGAATCCAATTCCTCTAAAGCAAAAACAATACCTTCTTCATAGTTGTCATCAATAACCGCTATTAAATTTCCTATAATACTCATTGCCGAATCATATACCGCATCTTCAATAAATTTAATATGTTCTTCTTTTTCATCTTCATTATCATCATATTCTGAAGAATCTTGCTCATTAATTACTTTTTTAAGTATTGCTACTAACTGTTTTTCAGTTATTCTTGTTGGTTTTTTATTTTTTGTTCTCATTTTTATAATGTTTTATACATTATAAATATATCCAAAAAAAAAAGATTGATTTTCTTAAGAAAATTTTTTATATTTTTAATAAATTTTAATGATTACAATCGGATATAGTACAAAATCTAGTAAACCAAACTTTACTAAATACATCATCGATACTTGTGGTTTAAAAAACGTTCAAGTTATTGAGAAAGTTAATCCCGGAATTAAATCATTATCAACTGTTTATAATGAAATTATTTCAGAATCAAACAATGATATTGTTGTTTTGATTCATGATGATATAAAATTAGAAACCAACTGGGGAGTAAAGTTATCAAAAGATTTTAATGAAAATCCTGATTTTGGTATAATTGGTAAAGCTGGTTCTTGTTATTTTCCGGAATCAGGTGTTTATTGGGAAAGAATGCAACAAACAATGGTTGGTCAAGTTTATCATCACCCTGAGGGTCAAAAGAAATGGTTAAGTAAATATTCACCAAAATTTCCATTTTTAATTCCCGTTGTAACAATTGATGGATTGTTTATTGCATTTGATAAAAATAAAATCAAACATAGATTCGATGAAACAATAGGTAAATTCCATTTTTATGATCATTTATTTTGCGTACCTAATTATTTAGATGGAGTTAAAATTGGTGTTACATCTTCTTTTGAAATCACACATCAATCAATTGGACAACCAAACCAAGAGTTTTGGGAGAGCAAAAATAAATTCTTGGAAAAATGGGGAAGTAAATTACCATTAGATTTAAAACCAGAAAAAATATTCGTTCCTGAGATAAAAGAAAAGTCAATAAAAGGTTTCAGTAAAGTTGCGGTAATAATCCCAACTAAAGGTAAGGTTCAAATGTTATTTGATTGTGTTAAATCTTTTTATGACCATTGCAATCCAAACTTATTTGATATTTTTATTGCAGATACTGGTTCATCGGCGGATGAAAAAGAATGGATTAAAGATAATATCTTACCACTCGGTGATATTAAATTAATTGAATATGATTATTATAATTTTGCTAAAATTAATAACGATGTTGTAAAAAATCATGTTACAAATGATTATGAATTTTTATTATTTTGCAATAACGATATTAAGTTATTAAATAATGTTATTTATGGTATGTTAAAAGTTTTTAAAGAAAATAATAAAGCTGGAACTGTTGGATGTAGATTACATTTCGGAGATAATACGGTTCAGCATGATGGAATCTTTGCAGGATTCGATAAGAATAAAAAATTTGTTCTTGGACACGTTGGATTTAAATCATACTATAATCATTCAACGTCACTTAAAAAAGTAATTGGTAATACGGGCGGATTAATGATGACTAAAAAGACTTTATTTGAAAAATGTGGTATGTTTAATGAAACATATCAATCATGTTTTGAAGATGTCGAATTAAATCTTAATTACCTTACTTTAGGTTTTGAAAATTATTTGGATGGTAATTTAGTTTCTTATCATTATGAGTCTCAGACTAGAAAAGAAAATGATGAGGATTCTTATTTAATGAATAACGACTATAACAAAAATTTAGCACCATTTGTTATTGATAATATGAGAAAATTAAATAAGTTTTTCATAACTAATTAAGTTTATTCATGACGTTTCAAACATTTATATTTGTTCATAATCAAGATATTATTTTAGATTTTATTAGACATAAAAAATTTAATAATTTTAGTAATTTAACGTATGTTTTTTTAGGTAAAAACGATATATCTAAATTAGAAAATTTAGATAATGTGATTATAGCAAGAAATTTAGAAAATAATATTGAAGAATATCCTAAATTAACATCATATACCGGTTGGTATGCTTTATGGAAAAATAATTTACTTAAAGGTAAGTATATAAACTTATTTGAATATGATATAAATACAATATCTAATTTAGAGGAGATTTTAAATGAAGTTATAGAAACTAAAAAATTTGATATTTTTGGCTATATACCACATAACGTTCATTCATATGAATATTTACGTCATACACCTTGGAGTCAAAATTTAATTACTTCTTTGATTAAAAACTATAATATTAATATAATTGATTTTATTGAGTCTTTACCTAAAAATACTATTTGCAGTATGACATCTAATCATACGTTTAAACTTGATAGGTTTAATGAATACATGGAATGGGTTGATATTTTAGTTAACGATATTAAAAAATCAATTTTTTCCGGACATGAGATTGAAAGAAGTATTAGTGTTTTTTATTTGTTAAATCAAATACCATATAAAATACTAAATAATACAATTACACATTTTCAATTTGATAGTCATCAAACACAAGGAATTGGTGAACAAAAGTTTATAAATAATTATAATAAATTGTTATAATATGAGAGTTGCATTAGTTTGTATAGCTAAAATGGAAGATTTCTATATAAAAGAATGGGTATTGTATCATAAAAAATTAGGTTTTGATGATATAATCATTTATGAAAATGATTGGATTTGTAATTTAGAACACGATTTTATTAAAAAAATAAAATATGATGGTATTGCTAGACAGATATCCGCGTATAATGATTTTATTAAAAAATATAAAACTAAATATGATTGGGTAGCTTTCTTTGATGTTGATGAATTTTTAGTTTTAAAAAAACATCAAAATATTAAAGATTTTATAAACGAGTTTAATAATCCTTATGGTATTGGAATTAATTGGGTTTTTTTCGGCGCTTGTGGTAGGTTGACAAGAAGTGAAAATAGTAATTCATTAATTAAACAATTTACTATAAGACAAAAAGATGTTGATAAACATATTAAAACAATACTAAATTTACAATCAGATAGTATTATGGTTAGTCCTCATTATCCGAATGTAAAAATTATGAATACAGCTAAAAATTATTTTACTGGACCATTTAATGAAAATGGGACTGACGATATTGCACAATTAAATCATTATCACCATAAAACATTTGATGATTGGAAAGATAGGTGTGTTAGAAGTCAAGCTGATACCGGTATCCCTAAAAAAGAAAGTGATTGGATTAGGACTCAATATGATTTTTGTGATGTCGAGGATTTACATATATTAAACTTTATGTATAAAAATTAAATAAAGATATGAACAAAATAGCGATAACAGTCTTAACTAGAGGCTATGAAAATGTATCACAATATAATTCGTTAATTAAACGTAATACATTAATTTATGAAAATATAATTAGTAAATCTAATTTTGATTTTGATATGGTAATATTTCATGAAGGAAATATTCCGGAAGATCATCAATTATATATTTCCAATAATTCAAAACAAAGTTTAATTTTTAAAAATGTTAAAGAATGTGGAAATAAAAAAGCGTTCGATAATAATAAAAATATAATTAATAATGATTTATGTCCTCCTAATTTTTTATCCTCACATTTTCCGTTAGGTTATAAACATATGTGTCATTTTTGGTCAATAGATTTTTTAGAATACCTTAAGGATTATAAATTTATTATAAGAATTGATGAAGATTGTTTTATTACCAAATTTGATAATAATATTTTAAATGAGATGAATGAAAAAGAAATTTATTTTGTAAGCCCAAAATTTCAAGATCAAGATGATAGTAGAGTTATTGTGGGTCTTGAAAGATTATTAAACGAATTTTTAATTGAAACAAATATTCAGCCACATAAAACATTTAATAATATCAAATGTCCTTATACTAATTTTATGATTGTTAATGTTGACTTTTTAAGAAATAATAAAATTTTGAATAAAATTTTAAAAAAAATTGATTTATCTCACGGAATATATAGTAATAGATGGGGCGATTTACCTATTTGGGGTATGATTTTATCAACGCTAATTAACGAAAAACATTACAGTGAATGTAAAACAATTTCTTATTATCACGCAAGTCATAATGTACAAATTAATTAATAACAAATGAAAATAGATAGAGTAATATTAGTAACTAATAATAACCCTTTATATTATGATTTTTGGAATAATTTATCATATACTTATAAAGAAAAATTCGGCATAACCCCAACTTTAATCTTTTTTGGTGAAGAAGATGAATTAAAAAATGCAAATTTATCTACTGAATACGGTGAAATTTTAATTGAGAAAAAAATATCTAATATCTCAGAATGGCAATACACTTGGGCTTTATTTTATTTTACTAAATTTTATCCAAGTGAAACTTGTATTATAATGGGTATTGATCAAATACCATTAGGGACTTATTTTTTTAAAGAAACTATTAACTTAATTGACGAAAATAATTATATTATGTTAATTGACGACCAATATAAATTTGAAAACAAATATCCCAAAAAATGGGATGAAGGAGGATTTAGTCCTTCAGCATATCATATTGCAAAAGGACAGACTTTTTGTGATATTTATAAATTTGAAGAATCATTTGAATTGGAAATAAAAAAAATAAATTCTTTAAATCTTAAAACAATGTGGGGAGATAAATGGGGTACGGATGAAGCTTATAGTTGTAAAATACTTTCCTCGTTTGAAGATAAATCAAGAATTTCAAGCTTGAGTTTAGCGTCAACTTTTTTAAATAGACGAATTGATTGTCATAGACATAATGAAGTATCTTATGATATATCAAAATTAAATTCTAATTTCTTTATAGAATGTCATGCATGTAGACCTTATAATCATCATAAAACTTATTTAGATAATTTATTTTTTAATATTCCAAAATTTATCTAATTATGAAAAATTATTTTTTACATGAAACATCAATAGTTGAGACAGAAGATATTGGTGAAAATACTAAAATATGGGCATTTTCACATGTTTGTAAAAACGCAAAAATAGGTAAAAATTGTACTATTGGTGAAGGGGTTTATATCGGTCCAAACGTTATTATTGGTAATAATTGTAAAATACAAAATAATTCATTAATTTATGAGGGTGTTACATTAGAGGACAACGTATTTTTAGGTCCAAATACGGTAACAACAAATGATTATAGACCAAAAGTTGATGGTGATTGGAAAAATAATGATAGGTTTAGAAAAACTTTATTTAAGAAAAGATGTTCAATTGGTGCTAATAGTGTTATAATTTGCGGTATAGTTATTGGTGAAAATAGTTTAATAGGTGCTGGTTCTGTCGTTACAAAAGATGTTCCAGATAATAGTTTAGTTTTTGGAAACCCTGCTAAAATTAAAAAAAAAATTAATAATGATGATTAATCATGAGTTAATTCAAATGACTAGGTTCTGTAATGATTTACATGATGACGAAAAAATAGTTTTTTGTAAAATAGATTTTATAGAAAAAGAATTTATAAGATTAAAAAATAAAAATAATAAGTGTGTTCTAATAATAGCAAATGGTGACATAACTTTTGACGATAGACGATTATCTTTATGTCCTGAAAATGTTTATCACATTTTTGCAACTAACACAAATTGTAATAGTGATAAAGTCACTCCAATACCGTTGGGTATTGAAATAGATATATTACCTATTAGATTAGGTCATGGTATAATAAATGAAGGTATTTTTGAAAAAAAAGAATATTTACTAAACCCACATTTGATTCCGCAGCCAATAATAAAAGAAAAATTGATTTCTAATTTTAGGGTAAATACAAATTATGATTTAAGACAAAAAATAAAAAATATTTGTAATGAACTTGATTATGTAGATTCTTATGATGAAATTTCTTTTAAAGAATTTAGTAATTATGTAAAATCATATCTTGGTGTAATCTCCCCAAGAGGAAATGGAATTGAATGTATTCGTACATATGAAACTCTTTATCTCGGAGGCATACCAATAGTTGTAGGACCATTTAATGATTACAAAATAATATATGAAAAAATATATAAAAATTTACCAGTTGTTTATATTAACGATGAAGAAAAATTAAAAGATTTTGTTTTTATAAAAAATGAAATAAAAAAAGTAAAAAATAATAGCAGAGAAAGTTTAAAATATAGTTATTGGTTAAATTTAATAAAAAATAAATCTAAAGAATTATAAGTATGTATTATGGTGTTGAAAAAATAGATAAACAAATTATTGATAGGTACCTAAATTTTGAATTTGGGTTTTATATAGAAGTTGGAGGAAATGATGGAATGTTTCAATCAAATACAGCGCATTTAGAATTCTATAAAAATTGGAGCGGTATCTTAATAGAAGCATTACCACATAAATTTGAATTAATGAAAAAAAATAGACCAAACTCAAATTGTTATAATTGTTGTCTATCAAATACAGAAAATGAAGAAATTATTTTTTATGATGTTAATCTAATGTCTTTTATAAAAAATTCTAGAAAATCAGAAGACGCTGATAATGATTGGATAATAGAAGGCGAACGCTGTCAAAGTTTAAAAAAAAATGTTTTAAGTTTAACAACAAAAAAACTAGAAACAATTTTAGACGAAAAAAAAGTAGAAAAAATTGATTTTTTTTCATTGGATGTTGAGGGTCATGAGTTAGAAGTATTAATGGGAATGAATATTAAAAAATACAGACCTAAGTATATTTTAATAGAGGCGACACATAAAGATGAAATTTTTGATTTTATGAAAAAAAACAACTATTCTAAAATAGATAAATTTGTGGTACATGATTACCTTTTTATTGATAATTTACAAATAAATTAAAGTATGGATGAAAAAATAAATTTTAGAGAAATAACATATAATGGTGAAATGTTACCATATGAAAGATATAAATTATATAATTGGATTTCGGAAATAAAACCTAATATTATTTTTGAGGTTGGTACTGGTGACGGTGGAGGTTCTACTTATTTTATATCTCAATCAATAAAAAATAATAATTTAAATTCGAAAATTTTTACTTGTGATCCAATAAGAAAACCAACAGAAGAGTTTTTTAATGAATTTCCATTTGTAAAGTATTTTAAAGAGCAGTCACAAAAAATGCTCGTCAATTTATTAGAATCAAATATTAAGCCCAACTTTATAATGTTTGACGGACCTGAAGACCCAAATATAGCATATGATGATATCATATTATTAGAGCAAAATATAGAAGATGGAACATATTTTTGTATGCATGATTGGGATTATTATAGACCGTATGATAAAGGTTATTCAACCAAATCCATAATCATAAAAGATTACATGGAAAAATCTAAAAAATGGATTTTACAAGAACAACTTCATGCAAACAAAAAAAATTCAAATTTTGATAATTTAAAATTTGATTCCGTTGGTTTATGTTTATATAAGTTTAAAAATTAAATAAAAAAACATTAGTAATAATTTTTATTACTTTAGTTTTGATTTATATTTATATATAAATAATAATTAAAAAAATCAAAAAATTTAATGCCAGCAAAACAAAAAGCAAAACCAAAAACGGTAAATCAAGTTCCTGAAGAACCAAAGGAAATAAATAAGAAAGATTTAATTGCTAATATCATAACAAAAAGACCAAAAGAAAAATTTTTAAACGAAAACCAAAAAAAATTTTATCAACTCTTAAAAGAAAAAGAAATTACAATTTGTTCAGGAAGTGCTGGTACAGGAAAAGCACAACCAATTGATGCCAAAATAATTACACCCACCGGAATGGTTAATATGGGTGATATAGTCGTAGGAGATTTTGTTATTGATGAAAATGGAAACCCGGTTGAGGTTATTGCGGTTCATCCACAAGGGGAAAAGCCGATTTATAGAGTATTATTTAATGACGGTACTTTTACCGAATCATGTGAAGATCATTTATGGTATACAAAAACTTATTATGAGAGAAATGCCAGAAAACGAGTCGGTGAAAATAGATTAAATAAAAGAATTTCTTCACCAAAAGATTATAGTGTTAAAACACTAAAAAAAATTAAAGAAACATTAACAACAAAAAGAGGTGATAAAAATCATTCAATTCCAGTTACAAAACCTGTTCAATTTAATGAACAAAAATTATTAATTGACCCATATATATTGGGGGTACTTATTGGTGATGGGGGATTAACACAATACATTACGTTTACATGTGCAGATAATGAAATTGTTGAGAACATAAAAGCTTTAATTCCAGAAAATATTCACCTAAACAAACCAAAAGGTAAATATAAATATTCAATTATTGGTGAGAACGGGAAAAACGAATTTTTGAATGAGCTAAACCAATTAAATTTACTTTATAAAAAAAGTGAAAATAAATTTATACCTTATGAATATATGTTCAATTCGATTGAAAATAGAATTTCTCTATTACAAGGTCTAATGGATACTGACGGTACAGTAGATTCAAAATCTGGTTCAGTATTTTTTACAACCACATCTAAAAAATTAGCAGATGATATGGTTTTTTTAGTTAATAGTTTAGGTGGTGTTGTTAAAAGATGGTTAAAACAACCATTTTATAGAAATAAAGAAGGCGAAAAAATTATGGGATTATTAGCATACGAATTATGTATTTGTTTACCAAACGAAATTACTCCTTTTAGATTAAAAAGAAAATTAAAATTGGTCAAACCAAAAAGTAGATATTTACCAAAACGATATATAACAAATGTTGAATTTATTGGTAATAAAGAAGCTAAATGTATTACTGTTAATTCAGAAAAAGGTCTTTATTTAACGGATAATTTTATAGTTACACATAATTCACACCTCACATTAAGAACTGCAATAGAATTAATATTAGATCCCACAACACCATATGAAAAAATTATAATTATACGACCAGCCGTAGAGGGTGGTGAAAGCAGGTTAGGTTCGCTTCCGGGAAATGAACGAGAAAAAATGAACCCATATATGTACGCATCATTTTATTTATTAAATAAAATATTAGGTGAAGGTGTTGCTGGTAAATTAGAGTTTTTTAACATAATTGAAGTTATGTCAATTTCATTTATTCGCGGAATTTCGGTTGAAAATTCAATTTTACTTCTTGAAGAAAGTCAAAACTGTACACCTGCGGAAATGAAACTTATTTTAACAAGAATAGGTCATAATAGTAAATTCTTTATAATTGGTGATGTTGAGCAATCTGATAAATTTAAACAATTAGAAAAATCGGGTTTATATGATGCAATGAAAAGATTACAAAATATTGATGAAATCGGATTATTTGAATTTACCGAAGAAGATATTGTCAGAAATCCTATAATATCCAAAATATTAAAAAGATACCAATCTTAATTTTTGCTTCGTTTTTCTAAAAAAATAAATCCCACAATTTATGGGATTTATTTTTTGTTTTTAAACTTTTTTATTAAATTTTCTTTTCTTCAATAAGAATAGCATTAACTTCTTTTTCTACATACAAAACCAAATCATTTATAAATGAATTTAAGTTATTTCTAATTGTTCCCTCATCGCAATAAGATAAACTATCAAGTAACTTATTAAAAATAACATCCGCTGAATCAATTAAAACTTGTTTAACTTCCTTTGTGTGATTACAAAATAAGAATTCAGGTCTTTCTTCTTTTTTTGTCTTGTTACGTTCATCATTAAACATCGCTTTAATTTTTAAAGACAGTTCATGCTGTTCAATTTTTTCCATAATTATAAATTATATGTTTATTTTTAATATAAAATAAAAATTATATTTTAGATATAAATAGAAAAATATCGTTTTACAAATAATAACTATTTAGTTATTAAAATTACTTTTTAATTTTTCATAAAAAGTATTAATGAGAATTGGTATTGAATTAAATGGTGTTTTAAGAGATACTCTTGGTAAGATTGTTCAAATCTATGAAAAAACCTATCTTGAGCAAGATGTTGAAGAACAACCATTAAAACAACATGAAGGTGAGTCCAGTTTAGATACTGATGAAGCAACATTTACCGAAGTAAGTGCTGAAGATAACTTTACCTATGAAATAAAAAGACCAATAACGTCTTTAAATCTTAAAGAACATTTCGCATTTAGAAATGATGATGAATTATACTCATTTATGTACGAAGAATTTCCCATGCAAATATTTGGTCATGCGCCCTCTATTGAATACTTCTCATTTAATGATTTAAATGATATTTATCGAAATTTGCGAGATGAACATGATTTGGTTATTGTTTCAGATGAAATCGGTAAATCAAAACCAGCTTCATTATTCTTTTTGTCCAAGTTTGGTTGCTTAATTGAGACCATAAGATTTTACAGTAATTCCACAATCAATTCAATGTGGGATGAAATTGATGTTCTAATCACAGCTAACCCTGACTTACTCGTAAATCACCCATCCAACAAAACAGTTATAAAATTCAATCAAGAATATAATAAACATATTCCTTCAAAATACGAAATAAATAAAATTAAGGAATTGGAAGGAATTATTAAAACATTAAAAAATGATTAAACTTTTTGGAGACGCATATTACATTGACATAGACCAATTTGATGAATATGTCGCATTACCAAGCGTATCTGGTGGAACTGAACTCAGTATAAGCGCGGTTAAATTTGAAGTTATTAAAGCGATGATTGAAGTCATTCTTTCTAATGAAGAACAAATTGATGAAACATTAGGTTTAAAAGGACAATCAATTTCTATTCCCTTTAAGCTAGCTTTTAATACATTAATAAAACATAAAATACTTAACAAAATTTAATATGGATAATAGTGTTGTTGAAAAATTAAAAAATTCTATTTCAAATATAGAACAAAAAAATTCTAAAATTTATTTCTTTGTTCAAGATACTAAAGGAAATGCTAAAGGTTCCATTAGATATATTTATCAAATGGCGTTAACCTTAAAAAGAGCGGGTTATAATGCAATAATTCTTCATGAAAAACCCGATTATGTTGGTGTTGCAAATTGGTTGGGTGATGATTATATGAAGGAACTTCCACACAAATCTATTGAGGGTACTAGCTTAGAAATTTCACCCGAAGATTATCTTGTAATTCCGGAAATATTTGCTTTCGTTATGGACCAAGTTAAAAACTTACCTTGCGGTAAAATTGTTCTTTGTCAAGCATATGACCATATGATGGAAACACTACAACCGGGTGCAACTTGGATGCAATATGGTTTTGTTAAGTGTATTACAACTTCTGAAACTCAAAAGGATTTCATTTCAAAAATAATGAAAACCGCTTCAATTGATATTTTGGAACCATATATTCCCGACACTTTTGAAAAAGCAACTCTTCCCGCAAAACCGATTGTTGCTGTACATGCTAGAGAGCAAAGAGATGGTTTAAATTTCATTAAAACATTCTACTTAAAATATCCCCAGTTTAGATGGGTCACATTTAGAGATTTAAGAGGTTTAACTGAAAAAGAATTCGCAAATGGATTGAAAGATTGCTTCCTTTCCGTTTGGATTGACCCAACAAGTGCTTTTGGTACATTCCCATTGGAGTCAATGAAGGTTGGTGTTCCGGTTATTGGACAAGTCCCAAATTTGGTTCCTTCTTGGATGAAAGAAGAAAATGGTATTTGGTTGGAAAACCCAACACAGTTAGCTGATATTACCGCTGATTTTGTTCAAAACTGGATTGAAGATAATATTAAACCAGAACTATTTGATGAAATTGAAAAAACCGCAGCACAATTCTCAGATGCTGAAAAGTTTGATAATAAAGTAATTGAACTTTTTGATTCTTATTTAAATTCAAGAAAGGAATCATTTGTCTCACAATTAAATAAACTTAACGAAACAGTCGAAGCATAACATGGAAAACAAATTAAACGTATCCGTCATTTTACCAATTAAATCAGCTTTGGTAAAAGATTTTAATGAATATTTTGAAAAAGCAATTAAATCATTACAGACACAACAAGTTGGTATTAACGAATTAATTATCGTACATACAACTGAGGAACAGTTAGTTGGTAAACTAAAAGAAACTGATTTTGGTGAGTTAAATGTTAAACTTGTTGAATATAACGAAACTCCAAACTTTGCATCCCAAGTTAACTTAGGTATTGAATCGTCATCATCTGAATGGGTTTCATTTTTTGAATTTGATGATGAATACTCTAGCATTTGGTTTAAAAATGTTAAGAAATATGCTGAAATCTATCCAGATGTTCAAGCATTTCTTCCAATTGTTGTTGATGTTGACTCGAAGGGTACTTTTGCGGGTTTCACGAATGAAGCAACATTTGCTGCGAACTTTGCAATGGAAATGGGTATTTTAACAAATGAAACATTACAAAATTATCAAAATTTCCAAACATCTGGAATGGTTATTAAACGTGACAAAGTAATGGAATTTGGAATGTTCAAAGCATCAATGAAATTAACCTTCGTTTATGAGTTCTTGTTAAGAATGACATATAACTCAGCAAAAATAATGACTATACCTAGAGTTGGTTATAAACACATTAATTTAAGAGAAGGTTCTATTTTTTGGAATTATAAGAATGGTGAAAATGTCCTTACTGAAGACGAGGTTAAATTCTGGGTGAATATTGCTAAAAAAGAATATTTCTTCACAAAAGATAGAAGCATAAAATATGAACAACAAGAAGTTTAATGCCTGTAAAACCAAAAAAGGTTACTAAAACAGGAGGTGAACAAATAGAAAAAGAAAATTATTTTGGTGAGGAACAAGAACACGCGGTTAGAGTGTTCTTATCCGCAACAACAATTGAAGAAAAGAATAAGATATACAACGAGTATTTAAGACACCCTCTTGACAAAATGATATCTTCTATCATAAGAAGATATAAGTTATATAGAAAAGATATGGATTTTAAAGAAATTCATACAGACACACATTCTTTTTTAATGACTAAAGTTGATAAATTCAAACCGTCAAGAGAAAAGAAAGCATATTCTTATTTTGGCACAATTTGTAAAAATTATTTAATGGGTCAAATCATTAAAGATCAGAAAGAAAAAAATAAAAAAATTTCTTATGAAGATGTATGTAGTAGTCTAGAGAATAATTATGAAATGTCTTATTTAATAGAGAATTATGAAATTGATGAAGAAGATATTGTTAAAACATATTTATCTGATTTAATCAATTTTGCGGAAAATTCAAATCTAAATGAGAATGAAAAAAAATTAGCATATGGTCTAATAGAGTTATTTTCAAATTATCAATCTTTATTTTATGAAACAAGAAATAATAAATTTAATAAAAATTTAATTTTATTAACACTAAGAGAACTAACAAATTTATCAACAAAAGAAATACGAATTTCAATAAAGAAGTTTAAAATACTATATAATGGTACTTTAAAAAATATGTTAGACTAATATTTATAATTATGTCAGGGAAGAAAAAAGAAATAAATCTAACAAAGGAATCGATTCTTGCAATGATGCAGGAAATCTACAACGAACTCGTTGAGCAGAGAAATACCGCTATTAGAATTCAAAATAAAATGTTGGTAATGTTAAAGGATCCTGAGGACATGCAAACGATTGGGCCGGTTATTGAAAAACAACAAAAAATAATTAATGATGTTGTTGAAAAAAAACTATCCTTAGCTAAATTACAAGCGTCCATTTGGGAAAAAAGCTCCGGAAAACAAGAGGATTATAATTTAGCTGACATTGATCCAACATTAATTGAAAACTTAATGAAAAAAGATATTGAGAATATTTCTGACAATACGTCATATAAGTTAAAATAATTATTTATTATGGCGGCAGATTTAGAAAGCTCTTATAGGGAAGTTGAAGAGAAGAGTAAGGCTTATGCAACATATAAGCAAGTCACTGACGATATTAAAAGTTTAAAAAAGTCCGCTGGTAATAACTTAACACAGGCCGATAGGCTCGTTAATAAAGGCTTACCGGATGGGTTAAGTAACGTGACTAAAAAATATGAACAGGAGGTAAAAAATCAATTTGATAGACTTTTAGATTTTGCGAAATTTAATCCGAACGGAAGAGGTGCTCAGGGTAACTCAACAACACTTAACTATATTAAAAAAGCATTAATTGCTTCAGCAAATAGAAGTAGTCCAAAAATAATGAAACTTTTACAGGATGAGATGATAAATGCTCTTGGTTGTTCTGAGCAAGAAGAATATCAACAGGGAATACAGGTCACAGTACCTCTTTGGTCGATTGATTTATTTAAACAACTTAAACAAGAACCGAATTCAGTAACTGGTAAACTTTTTTATGAAAAATCGGATAGTACATCGATTGGAACATCACCGTTCAGTTTAAATAGAAGTTTTTATTATGCAACACAAAACACAAACCCTAATTATTTTAATCAGAATTTTGGTTCATCCTATTTAGGTTACTCTAATCAATCATTATTTGATATTACCTTTAACCCAACAGCAACATTACCACCACCATTTAATTATCAAACCGAATCGTTTATTGTTACATTGGGTAATAGACCAAACCCAAAAGTATCCGAATTTTTTGCTGACTACTTTAGAAAAATAAAAGTGATTGAGTCGAAAAATATCTTAGCTCAAATTATTGAAATATTGACTGGCGCAATATCAATTAAACTTATGTCGGATATGGAGGAACAAAGTAAATTTTTACTTCGTTTGCAAAGAATTTTAGGGTTATGTTTTGATTTTAATCGTGAAATTGATGTTAGCGGAATTGCAAAAACACCAGAAGTTGACGCAATTGACCAAAGTTTTTTTGAATTAACGGAAATTGATTTAAGAACTATTGATGCTAGAATATCAGATATTCAGTTAGGTGTTGTTGAATTTACTGATTGTGATAATGTTAAATTTCCTGTGGATATCGATTCTTTATTTGATTTAATTAATCAAATGAACTTTGTTTCGGACCCAAATGCTGAAGATAATATAACAGATTCATTAACTCAGACTTTATTACAAAGCCAAGGATGGGGCGGTATTACTTTACCGACAGGACTAGAAGTTAGTATTAATACAGATATATTAAAATCATTACCTAGAGCGGTTGTTTTAGCACTTTTAACACCAAAAATTCTTTTTCCTTTTGTTGTTATGTCATTAGCATTAGGTAAAACATTTGTTTATGAGTTCACCAATTTAACCGAATTTATAAAAAAGAATATTAAATTAATGGTTAATTTAACCTCTAAAATTTTTGCAATTTTTGTTAAAGAATTGTTTGATATTATAGTAAAAGATTTAAGAATTTTAGTGCAAGCGATTATTGGTGATTTAGCAAGAAATGCCATTACTAAAAGATATGCTATGATTTTATCTTTAATTGAATTAGCGTTAGTCGTTGCAAATTTAGTTTCTGATTATAGAAGATGTAAGAGTGTTGTTGATGAGATATTACAAATTTTATCATTAGCAACAAGAAGTACTCCTTTTTATATACCAACACCTCTTTTAGCTGCGGCACCACTAAGACCCGGCTTTGACAATTCTAGAGCATTTACAAATGTTATCACTGAATATCAAAGATTAGGACTACCAACAGGACCGATGCCAGATGGTAGTCCAAATTTAATGTTAGCATCAAAATTTGCTGAAATCACTGGAGTGCAAAACGAAGACATTCAAAATGGTGTTGTTAATGTTTTATTACCAGCACCAGCACCAATAAAATTGTATGGAATTAAAGCATAATTAAAATGGATAAAGAAAAATTAAATTCAATAATTAGTGAATATAAAAATTCGTCAAATAAAGACTTGACGATGGCTATGGATTCATTAAATAATGATTTTGAAGAGACAAAAAATTTAATTATTAAATTATCAAAACACTTAGATTTAATTGAAGAAACTTATAATAAAATACATACAGAGTATACTTCTAGAGTAAAATAATGAAAAATAAAAATCAAATAATTTTTCCCGCAATTGTCATTGATAATAAAGATCCTTTGTTATTGGGAAGAATTCGTGCTGTCTCACAATTAGACAATAAAGTACAAATTGTTCAAGCTGTATGGAGCGATGCTTTAGAATTAAAGAAAACAACAAAAGATACTGAAGAAGATATTCCAGAATTATATAAGTGGACTACTAGAGATCCGTTTTTATGTTTACCACTATTACCATTTTTTATAAATCAACAACCTGAAACTCAGGAATCTGTAAATATTTTTTATGCTGATAAAGAATTTCCATATCAAAATAAATATTACGTTCAGGGAGGATTTTCTTCACCTGTTGCATCAAGTTTTGAAAGTTATTTAAGTTCCAGAAAATACACCTCACAGGGTACGCAAGTTAAACCATTACCCGACATTAAAAAACCGGGAACTGATGAATATTATAATAATTTCAGTAAAGGTGTTTATCCTGAACCAAGAGACAACGCAATTATTGGTAGAGGAACTTGTGATATTATCGTCAAAGATGATGATGTTATTTTAAGAGCAGGTAGAAACATTCCACAAAAAATCAATCAACTTCCTAGATATTACGATAAAAGATCATTCTTACAACTTTCCGCATATAGAACAACTGAAAACAGTGTTGGTACGAGAAAGCTTACAAAAATAACAACTGGTTCACCACAAGTTAAATTCTTATTGGAATGGTCAATTATTAATCCGGAAAACAATACAATACCTAATAATTTTACCGGAACAATTGATTTATATCAATTAAAAGATAATATAGAATATCTAAAAAATGTTGAGTTTACTGTTGATACGCAATTAAATCCTAGCGATATAACACTAGTTACTTCAGTTCAATTTAATTCTTTAACAAAAGAATTAACAACTCAATTCATTAATGATACAATAAAGAAATTAAATAATGAGGGTAGAATTACAACAACACAAGGTGTAACTATAACATTACCAAATGTATTTCCGTTAGCATTTAGACCAAATAAAATAACATATAAATGGATATCAACCGAAGACCCAATTCAATATTCGGTTCAATTTAATAATGTTAGTTATATTTATTCTAATGTAAAATTACAACCATCTGATAAAATATTTGGTACAGGTGTATTATATACAAAAAATAGTTTTGGTAAACCATTGCAATTTACAAATGAGGAATATGTTGAAAAATCGGTAAGTCCATTAACTCAAACTGTCGGTATTATGGGTGGAGATAAATTGGTCTTATTATCACATAATTCCACAATACCAAGTAAAGGAAAGATAAATATTGATGGAACGGTATATGGAATTTCCCAAGAACTAATGAATTCAGAAATATTACCAAAGACAAATTCAATGGTAAGGGGTGAGGAATTAATGGATTTATTAAATTTAATCGTTCAGTTTTTAACAACCCACGTACATCCATTTCCGGGATTACCTCCGGTTCCTGTTAGCACAACTGGAATACAGTCACAAGACATTCTAAATAAAATAAGAAACGCTGCGGATAATATTTTAAATCAAAATGTGAGAATTAACTAATTTATAATTCAATATAAACCGTTCTATGATTTAAAAATCTATGAACTTCCGGTGTAATTATTGAAATTTGATTAAAATCGGCATCCAATAATTTTAATGGGTTAGCGTATAAATTATATATAATACTATTATCATACTGACCAACCTCAATATAGTCTTTATGTATAATTTTATCGTTAATTTTAAAATAAAAAGTATATTTACCTTTACTTAATGAAATTTTTGCTTGCTGAATAAAAACTATCGACCCTCTAGTGTATTTTCCTCCTTCAGTTTCTTTCCAAATCTGAACTTCGCACTCCACAGGATTTAATAAATTACTATCAACTATTCTGACATACATCATAGTTTTATTATCCTGAGATATAGCTAGATTACCAAATAATAAAAACAATAAAAAAATTAAACATTTTTTCATTTGGTTGTTGTTGGTTTGGTATTATATAAATATCTTGAAACAAATCAATTTTAATTAAAAACCCAATATTTATTAGAAAACAGATTTGAATGTCAATACACAGGTCATATTTTAGCAGAAATAATACCATTATTTACAATAATTGCACAAACACCGGACAAAATCCGGTAACTGAGTTGTATTTTGGTACAAACCCCAATTCTATCGCTCCAAAAGGTTATACAAGATTTATCTTTGATTTGGACTTAGAACCATTAATTGATAAGATAACTGGAACAACAATTTCAACTGGGTGTACAACAGCGATGACCCACACGTTACGTATGACAAATACATCCGCTTTTGACAAAGAACTATTAAATATATTAGATTCTTCCGGTAGAAGAAGAGCAACATCTTTTGATTTAATTTTATTTAGAATTCCCCAAATTGCAGCATGTACAATTAGCGGAAATCCAATACCAACACCAATTGACCCTTGCGACCCAATTATACCAAACCCAACCGCAATAACAACTTGCATTTATGACCAAGGACTGGCTTTATGGGATGAAGGTGTTGGTTATGATTATAATAACTTCTCAACCTCATTAAATTCGACTCAGGGAGCTTCTGTTCCACTTTATGAACCAGAAGACAAGTCATACTCTCAGAGACCCTCAAATTGGTTAAAAAGAACAACTTTAGATTATTGGTCTGAACCGGGAATATATAACAATGAGAATAACGGAAATATTAATTATAGCGCAATTACCATTGTCAATATCCAACATTTTGAATTTGGAAATGAGGATATTGAATTTGATATGACAAATGAAATAAATTCAATTATAAATGGTTCATTAACGGGTGTTACAGGTTGGGGAATTGCATTTAAACCTGAACTTGAGAATTTAACCGGCTTATCTGAAAATTATTCCGTTGGATTCTTTACCAGACACACACAAACATTTTATGAACCATATCTTGAGACGGTTTATGATGATTTAATACAAGATGATAGAAATAATTTTGTTCAGTACAGACAAAACAAACTTTATCTTTACGCATATGTTAATGGTGATTATGTAAATTTTGATAACAATCCAGTTGTATCAATTTTAGATACCAATGGAGACCCGATATCTGGTTATATGGGGTTAACAACGTGCTTAATAACAAAAGGTATATATGAGGTAACGATTCCCTCTATAACAGGAATTACAACACCTTGTCAATATACCGATGTTTGGAGCAATATTGCAATCAATGGAATTCCATTACCAAATGTTGAAAATGATTTAATCATAAAACCTTATGGTAGTTATTTTAACATTGGTACTGAATCAAAAGAACCCGCGATTTTAGGATTTGATTTTTATGGAATTAAACAGGATGAAAAAATATTAAATACTGATGTTAGAAAAATTGGTGTTATTGTTAAAAAAGCATATACAACACAACAACTTTTAACCGATGTTGAGGTTTATTATAGAGTTTATGTGAGAGAGGGTCAAACCGAAGTTCAGGTTCAAGATTGGACATTAGTTAATAGAACACCAAATGAATATTATTTTATTTTTGATATGAGAGATAAGCTCCCGAATGAATATTTTGTTGACTTAAAAGTGAATACTAGTGGAGAAAAGGATACTTATAAGAGAGCCATTAAATTTCAAATTGTTAATAAGAAATAATGAATCCGGAAAAAATAAAGAGGGGGGTTTATGTTTATTTAGATGCTATATTATCTAAATGTTTAGTTATGACATATTATAATGCTATGATAATAGCTTATGGTCCTGAACTTTTTGCTGACCCATCCTATACCGAAGAAGAATTACGTGACGCTAAAAATGAAATAGTTTTTTATAATGAAAAACAAAAATTTAGTGAAATAGGTTTTGAACCTACACAACATGATAGAACTTCGGTCTCAATGCGAAGTATGTTAGTAGATAATATCACATCAGCTATGGGTGTTGAGAGAAAAGAAATTGTACCTTATGTTGAAAGTTGGGCATTAGAATTATTTAAGTTTATTGAATTTCCCCCACATGGTAAAGTTTCGGATTTAATAAAGAAAAGAGATGGAATAAAAGAAAATAGAAATATAACAATGAAAAAAACAATTAAATTAACAGAATCGCAGTTAATAGAATTAATAAATGCAAAAATCCAAGAGCAAAAAACAGGTAATTACATGTTTTTTAGCAACTTGAAGCAAATGCGAAGACAGATTGATAAACTATTATCATTAGAACCGCAAATGATTGAAGACATACTTCAAAATGGACATGATTGGGCGGATGACCACATTACAACCGCAACAGAAAATTTGGATCAAGTTTTTGATTTTATGATGAATGAAGAGGACGATGAATTTGTTGTTGGACCATTGGATGAGGAAACAAAACGTGAACCAACAAATAAAAAACTATGGTCAAAAGCAAAATCTTTAGCAAAATCAAAATATAAAGTTTGGCCTTCGGCTTATGCTAGTGGTTGGGCGGCAAAATGGTATAAAAAACAAGGTGGTGGTTGGAGAAATAAATAAATAATAAATTATTAACAAAATGAAAAAGAATATAATAATAACAGAATCACAACTTGAAACTTTGATTAACTCAACCAAACGATTAATAAAAGAAAGAGTTAATCTATCATGCACATCATTAAATTATGATAAATTAAAAGAAGAGTTAGGTAATAGAGAAAGTAAGAAAATTGGTCACAATACTTTATTAAGTAAAACAGATATTAACGAAATTGGTATTAGATACCATAGCACATATATCATTAAAATAGACCCCACAAATATTATAAAATTAGATACCAAAGGTTGGTGGACACCGACAACAAAAGATAGATTAAATAAATTTTTGAATTGTAGAAATGTTGGTATTTACCAAGAAAAAAATCAATGGTACATAAGGGGTAATAACGGAACGTTTAAATATGATGATGGTATAATGGTAACAGAAGATGGTGATATTATTGCGGTATAATTAAATTTCCAGTCTTGTCCAATACCTCAATTTCATTACCTAATGTTCTACCAATATAATTACCATCTTTATTAAGACTTAAGCTAACATAATTAAAACCTATAATTATATTTCCTTTCTCATCTATAACACCAAACGTTTTATCTTTACCATCCGGAATTACAATTCTGTGATTAAGTCTATTTAAATCAGATATATAAGCATACTTATCGGTTAACTTATATTTTTTAGCGCAACTTAAAACTGCTCTGTTAATTTCACTGGTACTAATAATATCTAGTTCCTTATTTTTAAATTTAGTAAAACCTTTTCCTAAAATTCCGCAAAATGGTTCAATTAAATTTATCCTATAATCATTTAATAGTCTACTAATAACAATCAACGCTTGTTTAAACTGCGGATAATTTTTTTCATTAATATAACCAATTAATAAATCTTTAAATACATCCAAAAAGTTTTTAACAATAAACTTAATATTATTTGTGTTACCCAATAATAAATTATTGAAATGTGATAATTCGTTTTTAAATATTTCCATTAATTTTGGATTCTCATTCGATGCTCTAATCAAATCAATTTGGTCTGATTTTGAGTAATTTGATAAATTTAGTTTACCGTCTAAAATATCTTTAACAATATATGGATGCGATGATTTATCATTAATATTATATTTTAATGCTTTATTCTTCGAGTACACATATTCAATTTGTTCTGGTTTTAAATCAGAAATTTTAAAATTTGTTTCTGGTGAATGACCAGCACTTGATAAATTATTAATTGGATATTTATCCTGAGTTAAAATGTCTATAATATATTTATGATATTTTGGTGATGGTTTTTGATTACCCGATGCTTTGAAGTCATAAACGGTACCATCATTTTTATAGGCTATTGTAATAAAACTTTGTCCTTCACCAAATTCATTAACATTTCTTAATGAAAATAATGTATCACCCAAATCTGTTTTACCACAATGCCCCATTCTTTTTTGTTCTTCGCTACAATACTTTGTTTTTCGATTGACCCAATAATAACCAACCCCTCTTGAATTCCGATAATCAATTATAATTTCGCCCGTTTCTTCATATTTTTTTGTTTCACCGGTCTTTAATGATTCATGCCATTCACGCGCTTTTAAATAAGCATCATCATATGTTAAATTTTGTAAATCAATTTCTTCTCTTCTTGGTACCTTTAACCAATCTAAAATATATTGATATGTTGCTTGAATTCCATTAAACCAAGTGTATGTTGCATCCGGTCCTTTTTCATTTATTTTTTTTAAAACTTCTTCTTTGGTTCGGTTATTATCAGACATTTTCTTTTTTAGATAAGAGTCAGCAATCCACACAGAATATTTATCGCTTAAGTTATGGAACTCATCCGCCCATTCTTTTGAATAACCAATTTTGTCTATAATAACATTTCTTTTATCGGCTTCAGTTAAAATGTGTTTAACTGATTCCACCAAATTTTTTAACTGATTATCATTTATTAAAATATTTTTCATATCCATAAATATTTTGGAATTTGAAAAACATTCCATATCTTTGCATTAAATTAATTAACCAACATGCTATTACATAAAATTAAAAGATTTTTTCAAAAAAATTATATTAAATTTAAAAGATTTGGTAATGTTGCTTTAACAAAAAAACAGCAACATGAATTTAAATGTTTTAAAATCTGTGAGAAATTAATTCATAAAGAGGATACTACACTCCTTTTAACACCAATTAGTGAAAAAAGATATATTAAAAACGATTCTCTCGGTATTTTTATTGTAATTCATGATGGTACGGTAAAAATTGTCAACCACGTATATTCGTATACTATTTTTATGGAGGGCGTAAATTATGAAAAAATTATTTCTGAGTTTAACAATGAAGTTGAGAAACGCAGACTTCAAATGGAAAAGGAAATTAATTCAAATATTAAACACTCATTAAGTAGAATTTTGGAGTCTTTGGGTTAATATCTATAAAACCCGTAATTTTTATCCACATAATGATTTATTAATTCTTCATTGTAATTTAACGGTGTGTCTAATATCCAAATAAAACCTTTTTCATGTACAAGATTATTCGGTAAAGATTTAATATTAGTACTTCTTAAATCTATTTGTCCATTAACTTTAAGATTTTCTGGTAATTCTTTAATCAAAGACCCTCTTAAGAAGAGAATACCCTTAACTTCAAGATTATTTGGTAAAATCTTAATATCTGTCTCATCTAAATCCAAATCTCCACTAACAATAACTCTATCATATTTGTTATTAAGAATCTTAACAAATTTTTCATTTGATGATGTTATGAAAGATTTAAATGCTCCCGCAGGAAATGTAACAGTTCTTTTTTCTTCCTCCTGCTCAAGAAGAACTCGCTTTATAATATTATAAAGGTCGGATTCCTTAATTTTAACTTTCTTTTTATGTGAAACCATTGTTGGTTTATTTCCTTTTCCAGTTTTTGGTTCTTTTTTTTCCGCTCTTCTTTTTTGAGAACAAGCTTTTCTTTTTGCTTCATCTGACATTCTTCTAGCAGCAGCATATCCACGACATTTTGGATATGCAGATGTTTTTGCTTCACCTCTACCGCATGGGGGATGTTTACCATTTTTATCTTTTTTGCAAATATTAACCCACGGACCTTGTGGTTGTTTACTACCTTTTGGTTTCTTTTTCTTACCAAACCAAACAGCTAAATCCTCATTAATTGTATCAACATCATGTGTTGGTATATCATATGTTCCATCTGAACCTTTTTCCCACATTCCAACAATACGTTTTATGTTATCTTTAAGTGTTTTGCTTTTACTATCGTTATTTGCTAAATGCGAAGAAATTTCACTAAAAGGTTTAAGTTCAGGATTTTTCCACTTTCTTAAACCCAACTCAATCGGTCCATTATATTCACCAGCAAATCTAGAACTTGAATTTTCTGAAACATTATTTTTTTTATTATTAAGATAATCTAGTTTTTTTGTCTCAACTGCCTTACGCATTATACATGAAATTAAATCGTTACGATAATTTATTTTTGAGAATGTATGAAATGTCGATAAACTTCTTGGTATATTAAATCTGTCCTCAACCCACTCATTAATAATTTCTCTAAGTGAATTGTAATCGTCTTCTTTTAAACTAAAAATAGAATTCATTTCAAATATTATATCCTTAAAAAAAACATAATTACTTTTAAATTCGTGTTTCATTATTAATTTATCGTTATTTAAATCCACAATATAGGTATTTACTACACTTGGAACTAAACTAGCCTGAAAAACGTCACCACCTAAATTATCAATATCATTGATTGTTGAAAAATATGATTCATCCCCAAAAGCTAACACAGCATTACCATAAGTTTTAACCAAATCATCCAAAAAATCATTAAGACTTTCAATTTCCTCTTCACTTAATGTCTCGTAATTACCGCATTCAATTGCATACATTGCCCAAGCTGGTACGATAAAACTCAAATCACCAGTAACAGAACATTTTGATTTAACCAACGTATATCGACTAAATCTTAAATCCAAAAATCTAAAAATTATTTCTTTTTTAACTTTCATAAAAGTTTTTACAATAAATATCTTGAATGCGAGATAAATTTTTATATATTTAAATAAAAATGGAAGAAAAAACACCAATAGGTACGTTATTTAATTCAATAAATTATTATTCAAATAATGATTTGGATGCTTTTTCAAATGGAATGACAAATGAACAAGCAATTTATTGTTTAAATCAAGCAATAAAAGCAGCACACTCAAGAGGAGTCTTTTCTCTTGAGGAGAGTGAAGTTGTATCCAAAGCTTTAAGATATATAATGACCAATGAGTGAACAATTATATCAAGCAAACTTTCATTTAACCGGATTAACATCCCAAGAATACCATGAAGTTTTATCTAATGTAACAAAAATTGGAAAGGTAATTTCATTTGGTGGTGGTGTTGATAATATCATTGAACAAAGAACAACACTAGTTCAAAAAATTGAGGACGATTTAAAAAGTCTTGGAATTGACCAAGAAAAAAGAAAAAAACTTATTGATGATTGGAAAAAAATAATTTGGTAATATTATCGTTTCGGATATTCCTTAATTAAATTTTTTATTGGTTTGAATAGTTCTTCGTTTTCTTTCTTATTACCTAAGAAAGTAAAATATCTTTTTTTCCTACCCAAATTAACCATTTTAACATCTGGAAAATGCTTTAACACATTTTCTTTTTTTGCTGTACCAATCATACTTCTTATATGTCTTTGATTGTATGTCTTACCATTTATAATATAACCATAACGAATTCTCTCTTTACCGGTTTTTGTTATATTACCACCAAACGTACCAACATAATACCAATTCATTGATTGATATATAGTACCAATTTCACCAGCGGAAGAGTCCACGGTTGCTGTAACTACCTTATAGTGTGTATTCTTTTTTAACCATTCATTTGTTCTTGTAATAAAGAAAGATGCTGTATTTTTTGGTGTCCACCAAAGACAAACACCTCTGCTTAATTGTATTATTTTACCCGTATAACCATATTTATCCCATACCCCCATATTCTCACCATATTCGGGTTGATATGCGACAACACCCCCAAGAATTTCTCTATCGTCAATCTTAAAGAAAATACCAAAATAATAATTTGTATATCTTGGAAGATAACCTAACCATTCATATTCATTTATGATTGGTTCACATTCTTTTCTAGTTATCTGTCTAATTTCACAATTCTTTAAACTTACTTTTGTAATATTAAAATCAATTGCATTTTGTTGTTCGATTTCTTTTTGTTGTCTTATTTTATATTGATGCGCAATAATCTTATCACTCTTACTAATGTTTTCTGGACCCCACATGGGTTTTAAATTACTTAATGACCAACATTCCTTAAATTCATCATCTTGCGTTGAGGTGTAATTAAATTTAGATATTGGAATTATATGATCGATATGCCACTCACCATAATTTTCTAAGGTCATTCCGGGTTCTAGTAATTTAGTTAAATGTTTTATTAAATCATTTTTAGTGTAACCTAATAACTCAAAACATTTTTTATCTTTAAGAATATCCTTTTCTTTTAACGCTGTATATAGTGCGGTTCTAAATACGCTGGATATTTTGTATTTGGGGTCTTTTGCTTTTTTCTCTCGCTCATATTGGGCTTTTTTTGCTCTTACCCTTTCTATGTTTTTTTCAGTCCAATTTTTACAATATTCATTTAAATGTTCTTTGTTTTCTTTTGACCAATTTTTAAAATAACTTTTTATTCTATCAACAACTTCTTTTTTAGTTCGGTATTTTTTATCGGAAACTGATTTACCCCCTTTAAATTTTCTACCAGACGGTCCAAACTTAGCACCATTTTCTTTTAGGATACGTATTACAGTTGGTTTTGATAGCCCCATTTTTTCCGCTATTGTCGGAGAACCAAGTAACTCGACATTATATAAATGTAGCATTTCTTCTACTTGTTCTTTTGTTGGTTCTATTTTTTTCATTTTTACCTTTTTAATAAATATAACATTAATCCATAGAATCGTCAATTAACCATGAAAAATATAAATAAAAAAAGCGGGAGAAATCTCCCGCCTTCTTTATTTTGTTGTTTTTGAGTCTATTATCTCAATTCTCTTAAGTCAAATGAACGAACACCGTCAACAGTAATTCTACCATAGAACCGGTTATTTACCATTTTTTTGGCGTAACGGGTCATGATACCCTTAATCGGGGTAAAGTTGAACGGATTGTACATTGTCGGAGTTAACTGGAGAGGTACATACGGAGCGTAGACGTAACCAGTATCTAAGAGAGAGGTTCCCTTGTGACCGAGCAACACAGTGTTGGGTGGGAAGTAAGGATCTCTGTAAACCTGATATCTTCCAGCTAATGTACCGATTTTCTCAATACCCATGTTGTACTGATCCTGTTCAGGAGCAGCGTTTGAAACGTGGAAGTATTCGAGATCGTCGAAGATAGCTGAGATTTCAGATGATACAACAATCCAGTTAGCACCACCTCTTAAGGTTGACTTGTGGATTTGTGCTGAGATTTGGTTGATAGCGGTGATGAGGGTCTGGTTCCAGTCCTTTTGGGTATAAGGAACAGCAGCGGTACCTAATCTCTTCCAACCATTGTAATCCCATCTTAATGTCCAAGCAGCACCCTTTCTTAAATCTCTTAAGATTTCTCTGTCGATTTCAGCAGCAACTTGTTCAGATAAGAGAGCGGTTAATTCAGCCTCAGCATCAATGTTGTGGAAAGCCGCAACGTCTTGAGCGAGTTCAGGTGACCATTGTGCTCTTAACTTTCTTTCAGTTACTGAAACAGTTACTGACTGAAGGTCAAACGAAACTTCACCAATCTTGTCTTCAAATTCGAGTTCTTCGTAACGCTTCCAAGCTGCCATAATTTGACCACTTCCAGATGAACCTGACCAAGCGGCAGATGTAATAGTGGCACCAGAGTAACCATCAATTGTGTTAGCGTTATTACATGAAATACAAACAGGGACTTGAGCGTCAACTTCGAGGTAAATGATACCGGTCGGTGAGCAGATGTTATCAAAGTAACCACCATTTCCACCAGTTGTAGTTCTGTTAAACGGAGCCTGAGTTGTGGTACCGTACTCAACAATACCCTTACCATACTTCTGAGTTACAACTCTGTAAAGAAGAGGAGTTATTGTCGAAGTACCTAATTGTGAAGCAACTGTTGCGTTTGAAGTATAAAGAGTAAGATCTGACAAGAATGACTCTGTATCCATTTCTTGACCATCAGGACCAATAAGCTTACCAGCACCTACAGTTGAGAAACCTGAAAGAGCGACTAAAATCTTTCTGAATTCACCAGCGGTGTAAGCAGAAGCGATAAGGTCAGAACCGCTCCAAGCAACAGTTTGTGTGTTAGCAGTTACGATGAGGAATCTACCCTTTGAGTAATCGAAAAGACCGGCAGGATTTAATCCCGGCTCATTACCCTCATAGAAGAGATCGTAAAGATTCTTTCCATAAGCATTTGAAGCAGGGGGATATCCAGTGTTAGGATCTCCGGGATAGTTACCGGGAGAACCAACCGGAGCGTAGTGCTGACCTGAATCTGAGAAACCACCGGGGATAGCGGCATCAGCAGTAGCGCCGGTATAACCCTGAATTCTCGGAATAAAGTAGAATAACTTACCGATAGGAAGGTTCATGGCTTGAACTGATACGATATCGTTCGCCAAGAGTTTTGAGAAAACTCTTCTGATAATCGGGAAAACTACGGTTTCAAATGAACCGCTATCAGTTGTTGAAGCAGCTTCGTTAATAAGATGTGAAGCTTGGTTTTCATACAACTGAGCCATGTTTTCCTTTAAGTGACCTCTAAGACCCTCTAAGAATCCTAATTTGTCCCACTTGTTAATTGTGTCTTCCTTGATAACCTTAAGATGCTTAAGACCAATGTTACCAACAAGACCGCTTTCTAATAATGCACCCATTGTTTTTTAATTGTTTTTTAGGTTTATTTTATTTTATTCATGAGGTCTTTCATTCTCAAGAACTGCGGATTCTCATAAGTTTTTGACTCAATCAAATTAGCCGCAGAACCGCTAGATGGAGTTTTTTCAATTTTTGACTCAATCGATTCGGTTATTGGTGTAACACCCTTGGAACTTAATTCCTCTTTTATTGTTGTGTAAAGATTTTTAGATTCCTTAATTGTCTCAACACCATCAAATCTTCTAAGAATATTAATTTTTTCTTGCTTAGAAGTTGAATGTTCGGTGAAAAGTCTTGTCGCATAAGCAAGATTTGAATTGAATATAGCAACCTCATTAAGTTTTTCTCTGAAGATATTTAATGCTTTTCTATATTCTTCATTTTTTTCTCTTAAAGAAACTAACTCAGCGTTCATCGCTTCAAAATCAAAATCTTCTCCGAGATGTCTTGGGGCAGCTTTAGGTTTTGGTAAACCACCTTTTCTAAATTTACTACCCATACCCAAGGTTCTTGCTGCTTCTTTGGTCTCAACTTTCTTTACATCAGATTCCGATGTTTTTGTTGTTTTACCGATTTTTGGTGTCATACCAAACATTTTTCCGGTAGGTTTTTTCATTAACATCTTTTTCGGACCTTTATTTGTTTTATTTTCAGGATTTTTACCTTTGAACATTTTTGGTTTGAATGCTTCCTCTAAATCATAGGTTTCATTCATTTCCTCATCTGTTTCTTCAGTTTCTTCCGTCATATCTTCATTATCATCCTCTTCATCTAGCTCAATTTCATAGACAACCTCTTCCTCCTCAGATACTTCTGATTCATTAAAGATATCGTCTAACATCGCATCAATATCGGCTTGTTTTTCAGACTCTGTCTCATCCGCAAATGATTGTTCATGCATTTCTTCATCTCTTTTCATTTTGCGAATTCTATGTGATTTACGCATTGGCATTCTTTCTTCAAACTCATCGAATTCAAATTCCTCATCTTCAGATTCATCATCTAAATTAAAGTCAAATTCTTCTTCCTCAGACTCATCGCCCAAATCAAGAGGTTGTTCATTAATGCTTTCTCCTAAATCAATCATATATTCAACACCTTCTGAATCATCTTTTAGATGGATTTTATCATCTTCTTTTTTAACGATAATACCATCTTCTTCACCCATAGCTTTAAAAACTTTTAAAAGCTCTTCTGTTGATGCGTTTGTTAAGTCCATCGGGACTTCATCTTCTACGTCCATGTCAAGATTCATTTCAGCGCCCATCATCTCTTCTGAATCTTCATCAGACTCTTCTTCAGATTCGTCACTAACTTCATCTTCCATATCCATGTCCATTTCTAAATCGGATGACTCTTGCTCGTCAACTTTATCATCGGTCTTGGACTCCATTTCCATTTCATCCATTTCCTCTTCTGTTTCAGTCTCATTTAAAGACTCTTTTACTAAATCACTGATTTCTTCCTTCATGGTTGAAGCAAGTATTCCTTTTGCATTTTCTTGGATAGCTTCCTCCAAATTTCTCATTTGGATTAGAGTATCTTCTACTAATGATTTTTTTTCTGACATTTATTATATTTTTAACAATAAATATGTGCTAATTTGAAAAAATCATAAAAAAACAAAAAAAGAGGACAAAATGTCCTCTTTTTATTAAATTATTTATAAAGTTATTAACTTATCACCTCATCTATTTTACTCTCAACTACCGCAGTAATTCTCCAATCACTAGGAAATCCTTCATATTTTTTTGTAATTTTAGCTTCAACATCAGTTACGGAATATCCCATAACTAATTTCTCTTCTTTTTTTGTTTTAATTCTACCGCTGTCAAGATCTGGAATGTCCAAAGAAACTTTTGCCACAAAATACTTTTGATTTTCGTTCATTTTTAAAATGTTTTAGATTATTTTCCCAAATAATCGGATAATCTTTTCATTAAGTCAAGTGACTTAATTTCTTTTTTATCTGAAATAGGCTGCTGTCTCAATTTTTTCTCTTCCTCAATATTCTCTTCAAATTTGTTTCTATCATTAACATCACTAAAGAGATACGCACCCGGTGTTGAAGGTGATGATACCAAATCAAAACAAATTAATTCAAAATCTGATTGAACCTCATTTTGTTCACCCTTTTTAACCAATGAACCAACACCTCTTGAGGAAATACCCAAAGTTGCACCGTGTCTTAACAAATTAGCAGCAATGTCCGCTTTTGTTGATACAATACCTCTTTCATGGAATCCGGGTGATGTTAATAACTTTAATTTACCCATTAAAATATGACCGTCCCACCACATATCTGTAATAAGATGTGAAACTCTATCCAAATCAATAAGGGAAGATTCTGGGTGATTTAATTCACTCATAGCTTTCCCTTGTTTGATTAATTTTAAATAATTTTCAGATTCTCTTTTTAATATACTTTCAGGATAAATTCTACCATTTCTGTTTGGTACTCCGTATTTTTGTAATACAGCATAAAATTCAAATGGTTTTGAATAATCCAATAAGTTTTTAGATTCTTTAATGATTGCTAAATTACGTTCATCACTTGGTGAAATATAACCAGCATCCATTTCAATAAGAATACCTCTTTGTCCTATTTCGTTTGGTCCTAAGATTTTCATAGATAATTTTTTATCTATAAATATGTGTATTTTCTAATATATTTTCTTGTGTAATCTTTTTTGTTATTGAATATGTAAAATATTTATTATTTAAAAAGACATTATCATTTATTGTTCTTGAAATGTAATTAAGTTCATTTCTAAGTTCACTTGATTTAAAGTTTATATTGTTTTTAACGTAAAGTGTTATTTCTAAATTCATAAAACTCCTTTTTCCATATTGGATTCCGCTAGTTCTTAAATCCAAATCAACAATATAATTATTTTCAAAAAAAATTGGATTTAATATATCATGAATTACGTGCTTTACATCTTTTCGTAAATTACCCACGACTCGATCCCAATCTTCCAAATCAATCTTTGGTTGCAACCAACTTTGAATATTTAAATATAACGATTTAAAATTTTTAAAATCCACCGTACCGTAACTAACTTTTATATTATTATAACCGGTTAGTTTTAATGTTTTTCCTGTCTTCATCTATACTCATCTCACATAAAAGTTTATTTTTTAAAGTATAGAAAACAAATACTGAATTAACAAATTTTTTTTAAAATGTTTTATTTAACGTTAGTAACTTATATAGACTTAAACTTCCGGGAGTCTCATCTTTTATTTTTGTAATAGTATCTTGAATCTTATTAACCAACTCGACATCAGTTTGTTCTAATAATAAACTTTCTAATTTTTTTATTGTACTTTCCTTTAAATCACTAAATTGAATTTTTATATCATTTTCAGATAAAGAAATAATATGAGTTAACTCTTTTTTCTCTTCCTCATTCAAATTAGACACAATTGAATTTAATGCTTTATTTGCTACACCTAACATAGTTTTTAGTGGTAGATTAATTACCTCTTTCTTATCTTGTTTTTTCTGTAAATTTTCAATTATTAATTTTTTACTATTAATAATAGATTCAATTTGTTGGACTTTACCCTCAACAATCATATCAATATGTGAATATCTGTTTTCAGATTTTACATCACTTATCCATTCATTTAATTTTTTAAAATCAGTTTTTTCGATTGATTTTTTAACCATATTAATTGCTTCATCTAAAAATAATTTTGATGTTTCTTCGGAATATCCTTGAGGTTTAGATAAATTGTCATAAATGTGATAAATTTGCACAACATTTTTATCTTCTAAAACAAGTGTTTTAAATTTCTTTAATTCTTTTTTAAATGTATTTTTTTTGTAGGAATCAGTTAATTTATCCTCAATTTTTGTTTTTATAGTTCCAAAGGTTTTCATTTTTCAAAATATATTTTTAAATAAATATCACGACTTTAGAAGTTTATTTAAATGTTCTTCCATTTCACCTAATTGAATTCTAGCTTTACTCAAATCGATTTCTTCATCTTCATTTAAAAGACCACCTTCAAGTAAAATATTTACTCTTTCCTGTTTTGATTCAGGTACTGTTGTTGGAGTTTCAGTTGGTGCGCTCTCAGGAGCTTCTGGTGGAGTTATTGATGGTGATGATGCTGGACTAGTTTCAGGCATTGTCATATCAGATGTTGGTTCTTGAGGGGGAGTTCCAGCTTGAGTACCACCACCTTTTTGACCGTAGATTGCATCAACACTATCAAAAATACCTGTTTTTACAATCACATTTGGTGTGTTCTCAAGTTCTTTTGCGACCGCCTTTTCAATTCTTTGTTGTTGAATATCAAGTTTAATTTCATCATCCGAGAAACCAAGAATATGTTTTTTAGCCCAAGAATGTGAAGTTGGTGCAATACCCTCAATTCCTGCAACAGCGTCTTTATAAAGTAAGATTTTCTCTTTCCAAACCTCAACCTTTAATAAATCAGCTTGTGTTGATGGGTTTGTTAATCCTAATGTAAAGTTAGAAAGTTCATCTTCAAAACCTAAAATAAATAAATGTATAATAGCAATTTTATTTAATTCCGCTAACATACTTTTTTGTATTCTGTTAATTGTTCTAGCAAAACGAATATCTTGTAACGCAAGATTTTTACCATCAGCAACAACTTCTTCAAACCCAAGGAACGCTTTTGGTATCCTTAATGCTGTTAAAAGTTTTTTCTGGATGTATTCTATATCTGCAATTTCAGAAAGGTTAGAATTTTTAATAAAAATACCACTTTCAATAGCAAAAGTGTGAGATTTTGAATATAATTCATTACCATCAACCGTAATCGTACCAGTGTCAATTTTATTTGTTAACCATTCAATTTTTGTTATTTTATGGTTAAAATAAATTTCTTTCTCAACATTATATTTCCATTGACGAATATTTTTAAATCCTCTCTTTTTACACTCAAAATGTTTCCATTCAGTAAAATTTTTAAACCCTTGTTGTTTAACCATTTTATCTACATGGTTTTGCGTGAATTCATTTAAGTTTGTTAACGAACTTCTAATTTCCTCATTAATTTGTTTAAAATGTGAAATAAATTCAAAAGAATTATTTAAGTTCTTTAACGCTAAATCAGCACGTAAAGTCTTTTTAAATTCACTAACAAATGAATTATATATATAATCATCAAATGTTATTGTTTGTTTTTTAGAAAAAACTTTATTTCGATAATCATCATTCAACCACCTTATTAAATTTAATTCCTTTATCTTATTTTTTCTTTCTTCTGTATAAGCTTTTGAAATTTTTTTACCTTTATTTTTTAAATTTTCATCATTTTTATTCCATTCCAATAACTTTTTAGTTGTTTTAGCTTTTGATATTGGATTATTAATTCTTTCATGTCTTTTTTGTAATTCATCTGAAGAAAGATTATTTAAATAATTTTTAATACCTTCTGAAATTTTTTTCTTATTAAGTTCAATATCTTTCCAAATCGTTTCTTTTATGATATGTTGGTGATATTTTAAATGGTCTTCACCATTCATTATTAGTAAATTATTTGGATTATTATTAAAGCGATTATGGTCTTTATGGTGAATTATTTTTTTATCTTTATTTTTAAATTCAGAATTAAAAACCCATTCTTTTACTAAAGAACTACCAACAGTACTGTTTTTTACCATTCTATGCGTAAAAACCCATTGATTTTTTTCATTATCAAAAATTTGGTGATAATCATTAGTGTTGGTCTTTATTTTTTCGGTTCTTGAATAAAAAGGCATTAAACTATCCCCAACAATTAAATCTTTCGCTTCAACAAATTCTCTAGTTCTATGAACAAATTTATGGTCTGGAGTTGTAATCACCTCTTCACCATTGTCTAATGTAATTTTAATAACTTCAGCGTCTTTTCTTGTTACACCAGCCCAAGTTACCATACCCGGATGTACGGACCCTGTATTTGGGTCACAAGAATAAACCCATAAGTTTCTATTACCATTATCCCACTCATTAATTATTTGTTGTAAAGTTAAAGTTCTACCATCAAGAAGGGGAATTCTGGTATTTAAATCAATACACGCTCCCGGTAATGTATCAATCGGATTAGGTGCAGCAATATCCCTAACCGGTACAAAATAATCTTGGTCTACCGCCATTTGATTAAAACGTAAATCCACATTACCCGTTTTTGGGTCCGCTACTTGGTCTCGCTTAAATTTATTTGCAAATCTTTGCACATATGCTTCAACATCTTTATCATCCATATTACCAACAAAAACTTTAAATACTCTTCTTTCCGGTGCTCTAGATGTTCTATAAATTAACATTGCATCTTCAGCAAGAACTAATTGTTTCCAAATTCTTCTCGCTTTTTCTAACATCGAAGTACCGTATGGTAATTTTCTATCATCACCCAATAATCTAAAATGTGCGACCTCCCAAGTATTAAAATCTAAATCTTTTTGTTTCCAAGAGAATTTCATTTGTTTATTTTCTGGGTCGCTATTTGGTGTCCCACCCGGACGTTTAACCATCCCCTTTTCAATACGTTCAATTTCAATATTTGGTAGTTGAAAACAACCAACAATACCTTTTTCTGGGTCTAGTTTTAAAAACACAAAATTATCACCATACTTACAAGTATTTCTTGTCCACATGGGTAGATTTGTGTTAATATCTAATTGATTATAGAATAAATCTGTTAAAATTGATTTAATTCTTTTTGATTCAGAATAAATCTGTAACATTTGACCATCTTGATTTGGCGTTGTAGATTCTTCCGAAAATGTATCTAATGCTGCTGAAATTTCCGGAAAATATTCCATACTCTCATAATCATAATATGATGCTAATCTAGTGGGTTCATAATATACTGATTGTGTATATAAATTATTTTCAATCTTACTCCATTGGTATGTTAAATAAGCTGTTTGTTGTGCTTGGAGTTTTTCTCTTTCGTACTCTTGCTTATTCGGTGTTTTTAATAAAACCTTCTTATCAAATTTAAATGTTGGACTTTCTTGTCCAAGTAATGAGTTTGGACCAAATCCTTTAGAAAGTCGTTGCCATATTGTTAGTTTTTCATCTTCCATTTTATATCTTTTTTACCTTCTTATCCCACCAAATAACCAAGAATGTTGTTCATAGTCTTTTCTTGTTGGGTTATTTCTATATATACTTTTATCATCAGTAAAAGATACGCTTGGATTAAAGAATTGTGAAGTTTGTTTTGGTTCATATGTATTAACTTGCCATGATTCAATCATAACTTTCGTATGTTCCGTAACTTTTTCTAATTGTGTGAAAGAAAATTCGGAAACATAAATTGCCATAGCAATTGACATGATTAAATCATCATGACGACCCTTTTGGTGATCAGGTCTACCATTAATATAAACAAATGAATTTAACTCATTTAATAATCTACTACTATAAACTTTAAATTTATGTCTTAAAGCCTCCTCAAATGAAGAAATAATCTGAACTCTTTTATTATTGAAATTAATACCGGGAATTTTATCAAGTGCTTTTGCATCATATTTCCATTTATTACCAAGCTCAAGCCCATCGATATATAAATTTTTATAATTTAATTCTTGTAATTTTCTAGCAGTAGAAACCCCCATACCACCGGTAATATCAATAACAATATAAGCGTTATATGTTGTTCCCCACTTATACGCTATTTCCGCCATCACATCTGGTGGTACTTTACCAAGATATTCCGCAACTTGTTCTCTGGTTTCAAAATCAATTATCTGAAAAGCTGAAAAATCATCACTGTCTCCTCTTGAGACATCCAAGCCACAAACGTACTTATGACCAAGTTCGGGTTCTTTCCAAACCCATAAAGAACCTCCCATTGTTTTATATTTTGGCTCACAAACTTGATTTTCTCTAATATCTTCAAGAATTGTTGAATCTACAACGTTGTCACCTGAACCTAAAAACTGACAATCTAGTTCTTGTGCAACTTTTCTTCTATCATATTTTAATTTTTTAACCATATTTTCAAACCATGTTGAGCATGGTTTGAACCCTTGACCAATATAATCCTTGATTATATTAAAATCTCTTTCATGTGGACTTATATGTGAAAAATCAATAATTTCTAAATCTTTTCTTTCTTCTCTATTTAAAAGATAATCCACGATATCATTTGTTTTAACTAGATATAAATCTTTTGTATATCTGGGATCTCTATACCAATACATTTCTGTAATTTTGAAGTTATTCATATTACGAATTGATTGGTCATAAATTTCATAATAAATTGGATCAAATCCGTTTGGTGTTGATATTACAATGACTTTACCACCGGTGGAAAGAGATGCCATACAAGCAGCCCAGAAATCATCATCAGCTTCAATATAAGCTGCCTCATCAAAAATAAGAATTGTTGGTGTATAACCTCTAAGAGCATCTTTAGAAGTGGCAACAGCTTTAACCTCACTATCATTATTTAATTTAAAATGTCTAGCAGCGTTCTTTTCATCTGAAAACTCAATACCAACCCATTTAGGCCACTGGTCAATAAAACTTCTAATCTTATTCGCCATCTCAACGGCGGTATCCAATTTGTTTGCAATAATTAGAATTTTTTCAGGTTTTTCTTTTTTCGCAAAAGCAAGTATTTTTGAAGCCCAACCCGCTGTAGCTGTTGATACGCCAGCTTGACGATATTTTAACGCAATGTTTTCTTCAAACGTATCATAATCGTTGATTAGTTGTTGCTGGTCTTTGAATAGCTCAAGAGGGACATATTTTTGTACCGTGTTATCATATGTTTGTAAATACGTTTTAAGTGCATATGGTGTGCTTTTTAAACACCTAACATACTCTAACGCTAATTGCTCTTTTGTTAATCCTTGCATTATATATTATCTATTAGAATAACTAATAGAGTGATTTTATAAACCTAAGTCCTTTAAAAATGAACCAAATTCCTCATCCTCATCATCACCCGAATCAGTTGATTTTTTTGATTTGTCGTATTGGTTTTTTTTGTTTTTTGCAATTTTCAATAAATCATTGAATTTTTTTATTCCGTTTCTATTCTCAGCATCATTTTCAGAAACAATATCACTAATAACATCTAAGAATTCTTTAGCTGGTAAAGAATAAAGTTCAGTTTGGAAAAAGCTAATTAAACCTTTATTTTCGGGTTCAAAAATTTCTGCGGGTAACGCAAACTTTATTTTCTCCACTAATTCAGGTCCAATTCTTAATTGCATGGGTTCCTGAGAAAGAACATCTGTTTGACCCATAACTTTCATCGCCATTTCAGGGTCTTCGGGTAAACCATATTTAGCTTTTGCTTCCTCAATACCTTTTATTATTTCATGAACTAATATCGGAAACATTAATCCTTCAGCAACAATTTTTATGTCTGGTGCATTTTCATCGTCTTCATCATCATTACTCATTGTTTGTACTTTACCAGCAACACCCCGACCAGTTTTACTCGCAGCTTCAATAAGCTTATCCATAGTAAAATACATAATATCATTAACCGCCATTATTTTAGAGTAAAAATCATATAACGAAGGATTAATTTCATCTAACTTTTCTTTAACTTCTGGTAATTGAAAAATATAATGTCCTTTTTTTGATGAGCCTTGTACAATAGCATTAATTATATTTCTTTTTGCCTTTTCTAATTCAAATTTTTCCTCATCTGTTAAAGTATCCATTTCAAATGAAGTTGAGGGTTGAAATTTGGGCGGCGCTTCTTTTTTCAATCTAAACTTTGAAGTATCAATCCCAATCGGATTAAGACGAGCCTCAATCTCATACCAATCTTCTTCAGCATCAGCAGCGTCTATCGCTAATTTAATCGCTAATTCTGTTAACTCTTCTTTATATCTCGATTCAATTTGAACAACGCTATTTATATTATTAAACAAATCTTTGACCAAGCTACTAGTAACCTCATGATTGCTCAAATCCTCAATTCCAGTCGCAGCTTTGAGTTTATCAACGACTTTTTTAAATCGAGAACCGATTAATTTTTCAACATCAGAAACACCACCTCTTAATGCTTTTGCAAATGGATTTTCGGGACTTGAAACTTTTCTTTCAGTTTCTGGGTCCATTCTTTCCGGATAATCACCATAATCAACCGGAGCTTCAGATAATTTAAATTTTTTACTCATTATTGTTTAATATTTTTGCAATTATTTTCATAATATCCTCTTTTTTCTTCTCATCCGATTTTTTAGCTTTCGGTGCTGGTTCAACACCGGGACGGGGATCTCTTCCGGGATGCCAAGGTTTTGTACGCTCCTTTTCCTTTTCTTTAGGTTTTGTTGGCGCTTCTTTTGTTCCTTGCTCAATTAAATTAAGTAAATCACCCTTAGTCATTCTTGGTGAGATATGCTTTTCAACTAACTTTACAAGTTGTTTTTCCAATTCTTCATCAATTTTTTTCTTATATTTTTTTGCGGATTTTTTAACATCCATAATACAACGCTCATATTCATCCATTTGTTCTTTATTCCACTCACTTCTTTCAGTTGTACCAAACTTTTTACCCATATTTGAAGTACAAACCGCCCAAGGATTTACTTTTTTCTTTCCACCTTCTTTCATTTCACCCTCCATTTTTGTTGCAACAATATTTCCGGAAGCGTCCTGTTTTATATCGACATTACCAACATTAGCACCGGTTGATTTTGCAACAGACGAGGGAATTGTTGTGGTTGTAACTTGTTTAGTTGTTTGTTTTACTTGTTCAGTAATTAGCTTATGAAGATCTGAAAGTTCAGTCTCATTTAAAGAATAAAGGGTTTTTTTGGAAAAACCTTTTTGAATTAATTCGTTGTATTTTTCTTTAATCGATTTCATAACTCATTTCTTTTTCAAATTCAAGAATTAAATCTCTTGAATATAGTTTATCTTTTATAATTTTTTCTTCTTCACCAAATAAGAATACCAATTTTTTAAAATTAGTTTTAGTTTCGTCGTTTTCCCAAGCTAATGCTATAATACCATCTACAGCGTCTTCCATTCCAAAAACGTCAGAGTTCTGTATTAAGTCAAAAATAACACCACTATTTCTAAGTATACCAACTTTTTTTACATACTCCAAATCTGGAGGTTTTGGTTGACCATGCGATGGTTTTGCGTCCCAATAATCACCACTAATTTCATCAGATTCTGAAAAAATAAATTCATATATATGTTCACCTTTATAATTTGGTCCTAACCCGTTCACATATACTAGATGACTCATAATACATTACCTTCCTTTGTGATTCTTATTTGTTCGCCTTTATTTTCAAACACTAAACTTTTCTTATTAGTTTTTCCAACAAAGTTAAAAGTAGGGTTCTCACGTAAGAAAGTTTTAGCATTTTTTTCTTGATTAGTATTCTCAGCTAATTTTTTAATTTCACTTAATTCTTGTTTAATTTTAGTTTTTAAACTTTCCTTAAATTGATTATATTTTTTCTGTTCACTTAAAATTTCTGATTTTGTTTTTTCAAAATACTTTGTTAATGTAGATTCAACTTTTGATTCTGAAAAAATTGAATCCATAATATCTTTTGTGAATTTATTTTCAGGTGATTCTTCCTCCTCAACCTCCTCATATGATTCCTCAACATCCCAACCTTCACCCATAGGAATTTCCTCTTCCGGTGTTTCAAGACCAGCTTCAGCACTCATGTCAGTTTCTATGTCAATATCCATATCTTCACTATCAAATCTTGATAAAATTTCTTCTTTATCTTCCTCCTCAAGCGATGTTAAATCCAAAGCAGATAATATTGAATTAACAACGTATTTTATATCTTTTGATGACATTTCACCAGAAACTTTAAATTCTCTTAATTTTTGAGCAAGTTTTCCGGTTAATTTTTGTATTTGTTTAAACGATACTTCACCTGTTTCTGAAGGAACTTCACCGGTCATTGGTTCCGCTAAATCAGTAGAAGGTGTTTCAATATCTAAAGAAATATCATCAACCGCAGGTGTTTCTGGTATTCCGGAATTAGGTGCTGGAGCACTAATTTCGGGAGCCATTTCTGGTGCGGGAGGTGTTGGAGCCTTTAAAACGAACTTTTTTTGTTCACCAAATAATGAAACACCGTCTTTATTTTCATACAAAGTATTTAATTCCTTAGCAATCAAATTTACTCTTTTAAATGCGTCAGAATATGATGAATAATATTTTCTATTCTTCATCGGTTCAATATAATCAAATGATTCATTTACAGATTTCTGAATAATATAGCCGTTCTTCTCGTATAAAATTCTATAGGTATTACCATCAGCTAACTGAACTGAAAATGATTCTGTTTGTAAATTTTTTTCTTGATTAGGTAAAGCTTCTTTATATCTGGCAATTTCCATAATACGAGCGATTTTATCCGCCCCCTGTAATTTTTCACTACCTACTGGTTTTAATGTTCCCATTTTTTTATATTTTTAATTATTTAATCCATTGAACCCACCAAGCTCAATGGAAGAGATTTGAACAACGGTATCACCATTCTTTGGGTTAACATATTCAGGATGTGGTGAATAAAACTGAGTATTACCCGTACAAGCGCAATCTTGTATTACATAGTTATAAGTTCCCGCTGATACTGTTTCTGGCATTTTATTATTTTTTATATATAAATATAGTTGATTTTAAAAAAATTAAGAAATTGTTGTATCACTATATATTTTTTCTGCAAAATTTATTCTTTTACTATAATCTGTACTACTTGGTTTTTCGTATTTTGATGCAAAAATTTCAGCTACATCACCAGCAGAGTTACTTGCCTTAATAGAGGATAAAACATTTGAATATTTTGTATTTAACTCACTCCACAAGAAATCTAATTGACAATCAAGTGATTCTGAATTTTGTTTTTTTGAATTACAAAAATTAATTAAATTATCTTTTCTACTTTTATGCCATTGAGCAATACCTAAAGATGTTCCATTATCGCCAACAGCACTCGGATTAAAATTAGATTCTGCTTGTAAATTACCAGCTACTCCAGATGCTTGTTCTATTGTTAATCCCTTATCGGTTAAAAACTTTAAAATTTTATTTTTATTACTTGTTGGGTTTATTTTTAGATTTTCTTTATTTTTTTGAATTCCACTAATTTTATCTTGATTCAAATCAATTTTTGATAATTCTTTAAGAATTACTTTAAGTGTGATGTTATCAACAACACCATTTGGTGTTAAATTATTTTCTTTTTGGAAATTAATAACAGCCGTATTTGTTTCAGGACCAAACTTTCCATCAACACCCCATTTGGGTAAAGAATATCCTAATAATTGTAGAATGCTTTGCAGTGTTTTAGTATTATCATTATATTCTATCTTTTTATTTTTTTCCCATTTTAACTCAGTATTTGACTGTATTAAACTTTCTAACTCTTTAACAAAATTTGTTTCTTCTGATGTTATTAATCCTTCAAGACCTAAAAACTTTAAAATCTTATCAAAAATACTTTCTTCTTTTTTTATAATTGCCGTATCATTTATGTATGATTTTAAATCACCATTTTGAACCGCAATGTGTAAATGTGGATACCATTTTCTACCACTTGTAGGTGCGCCAATTGTACCAATTAAATCACCTTTAGAAATTCTATTACCAACCTTTATGTTTGGATTTATTTCACCTAAATGGGTATAAAAAAAATTATTATCATCACCTTTTATAGTTACTTGCCAACCATAGATTTTAGTTTGTTTTCCACTTTCACCTCCTTCAGTGAAATATGTTTTTGTGATTGTCCCATCAGTTAATGAATAAACGGGCGTACCTACCGGAGCCATTAAATCATAAGCGTTATCAGATTGCCAATTACCGAATGCTCTTTTACCGTGTTCTTTTGGTCCACCACCCCATTTAAAATCACCACCAATTAATTTAGCTTCATTTAACGATTCTAAAGACAGCTTTTTATCTTTTAATTGATTGGATAAGTCTATTAATCTTTCAATATATTTACCCCTTCTTAAGTATTTGAATACCAAATTCTCATATGAAAATTCACCATTCTTTTCAAGACCAGCTTTTCTATATTTTTTAATCTTATCTCTTAATTCTTTAATTAATAAAATTGATTCGTCATAATCACCATTTTTAACTTGTTCGGTAATTTCATCAATTTTATTGGTCCACGTTTTAATTTTTTTCTTTAAAAGATTCCTATCTATTTTAACATCTTTTTTTTGTGGTACAACCGTCCATTCATCAAAAAGAACCGAATAAATCCCACCACTTGTGTGGGGTTCAATAATATCTTGAACATAAAGCTCAACCTCAAACCCCTTTATGGTAATATCATGATTGGTATTAAATAAGAGTTTTTTTAAATTAAACAGTTCACGATATAACTCAACTGAATCAGTATCAAACTGGGTAAAATCAACTTCAAGATGTAAATCAACGTCAGAAAAATCTGACCAATTAAAATTTGAAAGAGAACCGGTAAAAATAATATCATCAACAAAAAACTCAATATCAATAAAATCCATAAACTCATGAGCAATCTCAAGAAGTTTCTTTCTTATTTCTGGTTTAAGCGAAGCTTTTTCAGGATTTTTATAATTATCCCAAATTTTCGGATTTAATGTTTCTTGTAATGAAAACGATGAAATTATTTTCGATTCTTCACTCATATATTTAAAAAAGCTTTAACCATAAATATATGGTAACCAATAAGTTTTTAAATTTATTAAATTTTTTTATACTTATATGCTTTTGATATTGAGGATGAAAAGAACTTTCCCTGCGATTCAGCTAATCTAAATTGAGAATATATTTTATGGGGTACTTTTTCATACTCAAACCTAGAACCATTTTTAAATTCAACTATCATAATTTCAGTTTGTGTATCATATTCTGTTCTCACAATATTTGAAGATTGAATTTCATTATAAATCTTCGTTCCTTTGATTTCTTCTTTTAATATTGACATTTGTTTAAGTTTTTATGAAAAAATAAATTATATAAAAAATAAATCAATAATATTTATGGTTAAACTATATATCACATGTTATACTCAAAAGAAAAAATAGAAAACGCTCTTAAATCAAAAGGTTATGTTTGGTTTAATGATGATTCAAATAAAGGATTTGATGTTAACGTTGTTAGCATTAGAAACTCAGGACCGGGTTCAAGAGTTACAAATGTTTTTGATGATAAATTAACATTAACATATAAAGAAAATGGTGTGTGGAAATATCATGAGTGGGATATTACCACAGATCCGGGAACAAAAGCTGTGAGAGAATTTAGTAATACAAGGGGTGTTGCAATTCTTGTTCCGGGTCAATATAGAAGTGCATATATTATAAGAAAGCACCAAGGAAAATATGATGCTTTATGTCAAGACAGACCTGTTAAAGTTTATCGTGATAAAAATAAAGATATGAAATTTGATATGGACCCCGCAACAATTCATGAGGGTGTTTTTGGTATTAATATACATCGTTCAAATCCAAAAACTGAATCACAATTTGTAAACGATTGGAGCGAAGGATGTTCTGTATTTAAAAGAGTCAAAGACTTTAATGAATTTATGACAATTTTAAATAAAGCAAGAAATATCCACGGTAATAGATTTACCTACACCTTAATTGAAAGTAAAGATATCGTTTAATCCTTTAAAGTATTTGCTCTAGCACCAATCATTGTTAAGATTTGTTTAACGAATGACATGTCAAATATTCCATTTGATATTAATCCGATTAATATTCCATAGAGAATGCCCCCTTTGGTGTCCACACCATTGAATACTCCAAAGTTTAACCATGCACAAAAAATACCAATTAGGATTGAAATTACCCAAGATTGGATTTGTGATAACGTTCCTTTAACTTTTGTATATTTGCTTGCATATTCTGAAGCAACGACAACTAACGATGATAATACAAATAATGTATTAACTAGTTCAAATATTCCCATTTTTTTATGTGTGTTATGTGTTTATTATTAAACTCTAATAATTCTATATTTTTCTTCATATTTCTTAACCAATTCATCATTATCATTTAATGGTGTTCCTTTAATATAAATTGTCCCCTTAACGTCAAGATTATTCGGTAAGGATTGAATTGGTGTTTTACCTAAAAACAAATCTCCCTCAACATGAAGATTATCCGGTAAGGATTGAATTGGTGTTCCTCTTAAATACAAACTTCCCCCAACATGAAGATTATCCGGTAAGGATTGAATTGGTGTTCCATATAAATCCAAATATCCCCCAACATGAAGATTATCCGGTAAGGATTGAATTGGTGTTCCTACTAAACTCAAATCTCCCCCAACATGAAGATTATCCGGTAAGGATTGAATTGGTATTCCATCTAACTCCAAATTTCCCTTAACATGAATATTATTCCCTAAGTATTGAATTGGTATTCCATCTAACTCCAAATTTCCCCCAACATAAAGATTATCCGGTAAGGATTTAAGATTTTTGCATCCATATAAAAACAAATTCCCCCCAACATGAAGATTATCCGGTAAGGATTGAATTTGCGTTCCTTCTAAATCCAAATTTCCCTCAACATGAAGATTATCCGGCAAGGATTGAATTGGTGTTTCACTTAAATCCAACTCTTCATTAACAATAACCCTATCATATTTGTTATTAAGATGTTTAACAAATCTTTCACCTGATGATGATGTTATAAGAGATTCAAATGAACCCGGAGAAAATGTAAAACTTTTCTTTTTTTCATCTTGCTCAAGAAGAACCTTTCTAACAATTCTATATAAATCCGATTCTGTTAATTTAATCTTTTTCATAACCATAAATATATGAATAGTTTACTTTAACACAGAACCTCATTATGTTCAAATAAAATTTGATGAATCAATTAAATTTATTTGAACCTGAAGAAAACATAAAACCAGTTATTTCAGGAGAAACAAAAACATGCAGAAATTGCAATATTGAAAAACAAATTGACGAATTTCCATTCTTCTCAACAATCGATGCTGGAAGAAAAAATACATGCAAAAGTTGCAATCAAAAATTAGCTGAAATAAGAAAACATTTAAAAATTAAGTATTCACCACCACCATCCGGAAATTGTCCAATATGTGATAAACATACAACATCATGGGTTTTAGATCATTGTCATTTTACTGATACGTTTAGGGGTTATATATGCAACAACTGCAACTTGGGTTTGGGTAGATTTAATGATGATGTAAAATTATTACAAAAAGCAATCGATTATTTAAATTTAGAAAAAAAATTAGAATGATTTGACTTTTTTCAAAACTTGTATATATTTATTGAAAATTATTTTAAATGAACAATCTACGTAAACATAATCTTGAGGTAGTAAAACCAAATCAGTGTGATTGGTTTTATGCTCCCATTATGTATTCCGGGGTTTTTGTGAAATAATTTTTAACACAAAGAAAATGTAACCCCGGACAAAAAATCCGGGGTTTTAAATTTTATACCAAAAAAGTTTTGGTAGTTTGAAGAATAAGACATAACTTTGTGACGTTCGTTGACATATTGTAATACCAAGAAATTTAGATAATAATAATTTGATTATTATCATGTTCGATTGAATTTAAACACTTAGTGTCAATCGACGTAACAATGAATAAGTGTGACAGATCGGAGAGACGATTAATTATCGAGGTGTGGACTAATTGGCTAAGTCTCTTCGTTTGGGGCGAAGATATCATGGAGGTTCAAATCCTCTCACCTCGACACAATACATACCTTAAAACCGACCGCGTTTAAAGTTAAGTGGGACGTGCAATGACTAAATCAGAAATGATGAGTATGTTGGCGACTTTCAGAACAAGTCATAAAAGAATTCGAAATTAGACCCACCCAGAGAGGAGGTATCGGTGTCCTCTCAATTTGATGAGATAGCCCAAGGGAACGGGTTGCGGTGGATATTAGTGATATAGTTACCCAACACTATACATATCCCGCTGTTGCTTAGAGGATATCCTAAACGAAGCAGCTTATGGTGGTTCGAATCCATCACTCATCACATAATCTCCTGTAACTCAATTGGTTAGAGTACCATACTTTTAATATGGGAGTTGTGAGTTCGAGTCTCGCTGGGAGAACTAACTTTTTTGGGTGTTGCTAAACCTTGACCGACCGTTCATGATGAGGTTGGGGGTGCTGTTTGGAAACGCGGTTCGATTCCGTCAACATCCACTATAATTTCTTGGGGGAGAAGCTAATAAAAAGAAAAACTCATTTCATTTTCCCTCGTCCGAGTGGTGAGAATATGAGATACTTCGAAACAGTAAAGCAATTACTCTGAAATGTAACGATTGTTGGTGCGAATCCAACCTCCCCCGCTTATTGTCCTGTAGACAAATTGGCAAAGTCATCCCCCTTTGAAGGGGAAGTTTGAAGGTTCGACCCCTTCCGGGACAGCTTTAGTTCATTAAAATTTTAAATGGTCCCGTCTTCTAATGGTTCGGAACCCGGATTTTCACTCCGGTAATGCGAGTTCGATTCTCGTCGGGACTACAATATGGGAGCAATGCGAGGTACCTAAATTCATGATAAAACATCCGCATTGACAGCATGGAGAGACAGCAAATGGAAGTATCGGATAGCGGCAATTCCAAGTGACTGTAAATCACTTCTCCGAAAGGGGTTCGTAAGTTCGAGTCTTACTACTTCCACTAAAAAAACTACATCGGTGAAGTTCCTAATTTGAGAGGTTTTGTAACTGATAACGGTACTTAAGCTAATCTGGTGAAAGCATCCCGCTGAAGACGGGAGGAGCGTGGCTCGGAACCACGAAGTACCACAATAAGGACTCGTAGCTCAGGGGCAGAGCAAAAAGCTGTTAACTTTTAGGTCGAGATATCGTAATTCTCCGAGTCCTCAATTTCTTTTGGTCTATTGGTGAAATGGCTATCATCCTACCCTGTCACGGTAGAGTAGACGGATCGAACCCGTCATAGACCGCATATAAAAAAATCAAAATGAGTAAACAAGGTAAAATTGTGCGTAGAAAAACCAGAAATCTTTCGTATCTTTGTGGTTACGGTGGAAGATGTACTAAACCCTCAACCATCAGACGTATAGAAGAAATTAAAGATAAAGAAAAAAACAATGAATGATATGGAACCAAAAAAAGGAATGTTAACTCGTTATTTAAATCAAAAAAATAGCGATAATAGCTTAATCATTTTTCCCAAAGAAATCTCAAAGAAAAGAGTTTTCAAACACGCACACATGTTAATTAGGGGTAATGGTGCTAGTCCTGTATATACCCTTAAAGAAGCATTAAAAAAAGCTTGGGAAATGGAAAAGGGTGTTGTTGAGTCAGGGGGTGTTATCTACGGACCTTATTTTATATAAAAATGAAACACGTACTTAAAGTATTATCTTACATTACCTTATTCCTAGCTGGTGTATATACACAAATATTATATCCCCAATCTTATGATGTTACCATTATAAATTTGATTTGTTGCTTTTTAGGGTTTATCTTTTGTCGAATTTTATATAGAACATATAATGATATTTGAAGTTTGGTTTTGGTTATTTTACGAGCACTTCCCCTCTGATCAAGGGATAAAAGCGATAAAATAACCACTTATTGTCTCATAGATCAATTGGTTAGATCGTCACACTGATAATGTGGAGGTTCTCTGTTCGAGTCAGAGTGGGACAACTAAAAATTAATAATAATGAATATTGAAACATCATACACAAACAAATTCCCTTTTATTGAGTTGATTATTAAAAATGTTTATTACACAGAAATTCCATCTGAACTTGATTTTAAAGAAAATCATTTATTTATGGTGATAAATAAAGATGTTAAAATTTTAATTCATAAACATTTTAAAGAATTAATAAGTGAACAAGGTCAAAAAGTTAGAATTTATTATTCTTTAGACTCACATGATAGATTTATGAGTTTAATATCATTAGAAATTATATGAAAACCGAAAAACTACAAGAAGGGTGGGTTAAATTTCGACGAATTTATTGTAAAGATGGATTTATCGACCATTGGATTGGTAATTCCGCAAATGACCCAAATGAACTAGAACCAAGTAATATCTCACTCTCAATTATAAGTTATTTTAGATTAAATGGTACTGGTGAATGGAAAGAACGAATGTGGTTTAAAGAAGACCCAATCGGTATGTTAAACGTTGGTTCGGAATGGAATACAGCGGAAGAAATATGGAATTATTGTAAACGATAAAATTAACAAACATGAAAATTAGAACAGATAGGTCAAAGCGATTTATTATCGAGGACCATAAACCTTTAATTCCAACAATCATATACTACCATGACCCAGAAGGTCTTTTAACATTAAAATTCATGTGGTGGAAGTGGTGGTTTAAACTCTTAATTTTTTATAAAAAATGAAAAAAGTATTATTAATAATTTTTACTTTAATTAGTAATTTAGCGTTTAATCAATGTAATGGGATTGAAAGTTTTTCAATAAACCCAACCCCAATTAATGGTCAATACGCTAGTGGAACTGTTTTAAATGTGTGTTATACAATGAATGGTTGGAACGGTTTGAACGTTAGTTCAAATTGGGTTGAGGGATTTGAAATTAATCTAAGTCCTTCTTTAACACCCCCTATTCCGCAAGCATCACCTACCAATTGTAATGGTGGTTCTGGTAATTGGGTTTGGATTTCTGGTACGGTAACATCATCATCAACGGGTATTTCTGCTGGACCGGGTTGGTTTTTTGAAACAAATCAAGGTGGTGTTATTGATGGAAATCCCGGTAATGATTGGGGTGATTTTGGAAATTGTACATGGAATTTTTGTTTTACAACCACAGTTGTTGAGACATGTTCCTCTGAGGACATTATAATTCAAATAACCGCTGGTGCTGACGGTACTTGGGGATCTTGGGGAAATAATAACTGTAATCTATCACCATTTAATTTATTTAATGGTACCAATATTCCTTTAGACTTTGAAAGTAATCCAATAACCCCATTGGTCCAAACCGTATGTCTTGGGGATACGACAATTCATGAATTAGCAAATCCAACAAATAACTCAATTTTTTATACAGGTAATCCCCAAATAAATATTTGGAATAATATAGGGACTCAACAAATTAGTATTATTGAAGAAACAATTAATAATTGTATAGATACAACTATTTTTACTGTAAACGTAAATCAATTACCTGTAGTATTAATTAATCCTGTTGACACACTATGTTTTAATGATTCACCGGTTCAAATGCAAGCATTCCCTATTGGTGGTACTTGGAATATTGGTCCTAATTATTTACCACAATTTGGAACAAATTGGGTTGAATATACATTTATTGATTCTTTTGGTTGTAGAAACAACGATTCGATATTAGTTGTTGTGAATCCAAATCCTGAAGATGTTATTATTATCGGTGAAAATAGTTTTGTAAATTGCTCAGAATTCGATAGAACTTTACAATTTTTAACAACTGGTAATATAAATTCTTCATATATTTGGATTTTAAATCAAGATACATTAAATTTGACACAAAATACTATAACAATAAATTTACCAAACATTTCTAATTTTGAAAACATATTAAGTGTTTATGAGATAAATGAATTTGGTTGTTTTGGCGATTTAACAACATTAGAAATTTATTCAGAAATTTGTGGAGATATTTATATTCCTAACACATTTTCACCCGATTATGATAATATAAATGATTCATTTAAAGTAACAACAATTTCAAAAATTGAAAATTTTAAAATGCAAATTTATAATAGTTGGGGTGAGAAAATTTATGAATTTACCAATCAAAACGAATCATGGGATGGGCTTAATTGTCAGAATGGTGTTTATGTTTATAAATTTAGCGGAATTATAGCTAATAACTTAATTAATAAAATTGGTAATATTAATTTAATACGATGAAGACAGACGAAGAATTATATAAAGAAGCAATGGATAGCGTTGATAAAATAACTTTAGATAAAATGGATAAAAAATTAAATACAATAAGAAAAAACGAAATTAAAAAAATGCTATATAAAAACAATCCAATAGCGTTTTTTGATAAAATCAGACTCGGTGTTGCTTATTATTCATTATTTTTGGGAGATGGTGGTGAGGATACTGAAGTGATAAGTTTTGAAATTCCTGTTACAGATATGGGTGAGGCTGATTTTACATCTCAAATGCAAGCAAAATATTTAATTCGTTGGTTAGCATGAAAAAAGTAAGTTTTGATTTTGATGATTGTCTTGGTCATTCGCTGTTCATACAAAATTATTGTAAGGAATTAATTGAAGATTCCAACATTGAGGTATGGATTGTTACCTCAAGACCGGAAAATCCAAAAGAATTTTTCAGAAAGAAATATCCTGATGATGAAACTTTTAAAAGAGACGATGATGTTCTTTGGTGGTCAAATGAAGAAGATTTGTTTTTGGTGGCGAAAGATTTAGGAATCCCAAGGGAACGAGTGATTTTTACAAACCACGACCCAAAGGCTTGGTGGTTTAAAAAGAATGGAAATGATTTTGTATTTCATTTGGATGATAATCCACAAGAAATTAGATTAATTAATCAACTTACAAAAGTAACACCAATTTCATGTCTCTCATCAAATTGGAAAAATAAATGTGATAAATTATTAAAAAGATGAATATACCCTTTGAATTAAAATTTTTGCTGGTTATGTTTTCCATGATTTTAGCTGATATTGCATGGACTTTATATTTTATTAAAGTGGAGGAAAGAAAAACTATCGCATCCGGAATATGGTCAGCATTAATTGTTTTATTTGGTGCTTTCACCACTGTAAATTATGTAAATGATACACGTTTATTTGGTGCTGCAATGTTAGGCGCTTTTATTGGAGCAGCACTTGCTGTAGAATGGAAAAAAAGAAAAGAGAAAAAGTCCCTCTAGTGTAATGGATAGCATACCTGATTTCGACTCAGTTGGTGAGGGTTCGAATCCTTCGGGGGATACAAAAAAAATTAAAATTATGAAATTAACAACAGATGAAAACGGTGAAATAATTCTTGAAGATGTTTTTTCAGGGGTTGGTTTAAAAACAAGAGACGGTGAATTTATGGGTATTTGTATGAGAGATACCGGATTTGAATTTAATTATCAGGGTACTTGGTATGAAGCTAAGGGAGGTATTATTAGAAAATTAGGTGAAAAGTAAGGTCGAATGGTCGAGTGGTTTAGGCGGAAGTCTGCAAAACTTCTTACGTGAGTTCGATTCTCACTTCGACCTCAGTTTAATTTGGAGATAAGAAAATAAAGTTATATCTTTGTGATGTTAAACACTCCTGTGGCGTAACGGTAGCCGCGTCTGTTTTAGGAACAGATCCGAAAGGGTGTGAGTTCGATTCTCACCGGGAGTACGAATTATGGTGAATATGGTGGAATTGGTATACACTCCGGATTGTGGTCCCGGATTTTTGCGAGTTCGAGTCTCGTTATTCACCCAAAATACATACCCCTTTAGCTCAATTGGTAGAGTAACGATCTCCAACATCGTTGGTGAGGATTCGAATTCTTCAGGGGGTGCGAAATATAGTTCCTTAGCTCAGTTGGTTTAGAGCGTTCGATTTACATTCGAAAGGGCGTGTGTTCAAGTCACACAGGAACTACTGCGTTGGTTTTCCCGTGGTGACGGTCTGTAATGCAGACTTCCAAAAGCAAAATCCACCACTTGTTCATCTGGGTGGTGAACTAAATGATGAAGAAAAACGGGAACATGGGCTGGTAGCTCAACTGGATGAGCACCTGATTTGCACTCAGGAGGATGAGGGTTCGAATCCCTTCCGGTCCACCATGTATTATGAATTAAAAATTGTGTTGGTATAATAAGCGAAACTTAATAACGATAAGCTCTTCCCACAAAATATTAACGTAGGCTAAAATCGTTGCAATTTTTTTTTTCATAAAACTTTTCATATCTTTGTACCAAACTTTTAAAAATGGAAGAAATTAATATCAAACAAATTTGTAGTATTAGAAAATTTGAAAAAATAGAAAATGATAAATTTGTTTGGCAAAATCGCAGAAAAAAAAGTTTATTTTGTAAAGAAAGAAAAGAAGGATTTTATTACGCTGATTGGTATTACAATGGAACTTTTTTTATAACAGAAGAAGAGATTCTTAAAAACAAAAACTTATATATTGAGGATTATGTTGTTTATTACAAACCATTTTTAAAAATAAAAATGTCAAATGGTGAGTCTTATAGAAAATATTTTGATTTAGTGGAAGATATGAATGATTTTATTCATTATAGACTTAAAATTGAATTCCCCCTCATCAGTGTAGACGAATAAAATAACTATAAAATGAAAGTGTTTAGAAAATTAGATGGAACTCCAGTAGATGTTGTAAAACATACTCTTGAGGTTATCAGGGAAAATCCTGATGTAAAAATCCATATCGGTACTGATTCACAAAACGTGTCAAATGAAACCGTTTATGTTTCCGTTATCGCCTATCGTTATGGTACTAGGGGTGTCCATTATATTTTCACAAAAGAAAGAATCAATAGAATTAATGATTTATGGACTAGACTTTGGAAGGAAGCTGAAAGCACGATTGAAATTGCGGAATGGTTTAAAAACAAAGTTAATGTCAGTCTAAAACTTGAATTAGATATGGATTATAATGAGGATGAATTTTATAAAAGTAATCAATTAATCAGTGCAACAAAGGGGTGGGCGAATTCATTGGGGTATCAAGTTAATGTAAAACCAAATATTCAAATCGCAACTAAAGCGGCGGATTATCATTGCAGATGAAATACGACTATTATATCTTGATTATTAAAAAGGATGAATCATCAAATTTTGTTTTTGATGATATGATGGAAAATGTAACCGGATTGGTTGATGCTGATATTTTAGCTGATAATATTTATCGCTTATTTAGTAATGTTGAAGAAACCATTAGAGAATATATGGATGAAAAAAATATCAAATATTATTTGGAAAAACAACCAAGACCAACAACTGATGAAATATTAGATGAGGCTAATAAACGGGGTTATTTCACGCATTATGACAGATTAATTATAAAATCAAATCAAAGAAATTAAGTATTCAATAGCTTTCTCATCTTCAGGGGTAAAAGGTTCTAAATTTAAAATTAAATTGATAAATTCTTCTATTTTCTGTATTTCTTTTGGTTTATTTTTTGGATGAATTGTTTTTTTAATTTTATCAATAACATATTTTTTTTGTTTAACAAGAAGTATTTCTTCATTTTTTAAAGGAGATTCCTCAGATTTTTTTTCTGGTTTACTAATCATCTTAAAGAAAAGTCTCTCATTTGTTAAATCTATTTGTTTTAAATTTTCAGCCGACGAAAGTTCTTTTTCTTTAATATTAAGTCCAAAATAGTTATTTAAATTATTTATTAATCTATCTATATTAACCTCTCTTAAATCTTTTGGTTTGGTTCTATGAATCATTATTGTTGTGATAGAATTATCTCTTATTATTAACCACAAATAATGTCCCCAGCTAGGTTCAATATTTTCTTTTTTAGTACAATTATCATTAGGGTCATTAAAATAAAATCCTTTTGCGTTTTCAAAACCTTCTGGATTGTTAACATCTCTTGATGGTGAATAAGCTAAATTAATTGCAATATCGATATTTTTTGGAAAATCTATTTTTTTAACAAGTTCGATGATAAATTTAATGTTTTCAATTCCTTCTTTACCAATTTTGTCCTTAACATTTGTTGTTTTATGATTTCTTTCATTCGCAACTCTATTAACATAACGACATTTTGCGTGGTCTGTCTCTTCCGCTTCTTTTAATACAAATTCACGCAAAACTTTTTTGATTAGATTTCTCATATACCAACTTTTAAAATAAATATTATCAGTTATTGGAAATTTAAATATTTGTTATTATCTTTGTGTAAACTAAAAAAAAATGGACTACGTACATGTTGCTTTCCCTAATTTAGATTACGACAAAATACCTGTCAATATTGTTAAAAAATGGAATATCACCGAACCGAATGAAATTGGTGACGATGTATTTTTTTGGGTTGGTGATGTTTATTGTAAAATACCAAAAAATGAATATATTTCCTTATTTGGTGAAATTTTCATTTGATTTGTTTATGTTAAAAACATATACTATATTTGTACTATAAAATGAAAACAATAAAAACATATAAATTTTCACAAGGAGATAAAGACTTGGAATTTTTTATTCAAGGTGGTGATGATGAAATATGGTTAACCTGTAGTCAAGGTGATGATTCATTTTCATTTTATCTTGACATAGATGATATGGAATCAATAAGAAATGATATAAATGATATAATTTTTAAATTTAAAAACCAAAATGGCTAAAATAATTATAATATTTTTATTAACAGTTATAAGCATACTAACAATTATAACACAAATAATTCTACCTCTTTTTATTCCCAAATTAGAATTTTTTTGGTTTCTTAAAAAGAAAAATAAAGAAAAAATCCAACACTCATCAACGATAGATGAACTGGAAGAAAAAGTTGATAAGGCGGTTGAGAAGTATAATGTGGTGAATGATGAAGTTAATCAAACTGTAAATAAAATTAATAAAATTAAAAACAAAACAAAAATTTAAAAAAACATGGAAAACTTTAAAAAATCTATTAGTGCAATTGTTATTGGCGTATTTATTGTTCTTGGTCTAATCTTTGTTCCCCTTATTTGGGAAGATGTTGATGCTGGAGAAGTTGTTGTTATTCAAGACCCATTTGATGGTAATCTTCATACATATACTGAACCGGGTTGGGTTTGGCAATTATTTGGTAGGGCAACACATTATCGTAAATCAAATCAATTTTGGTTTTCTTCTCCAAAAGAGGAGGGTGAAACAGATAAATCAATTGCCGTAAAATGGAATGATGGTGGACATGCAACAATTTCAGGATCGGTTCGTTATGATCTTCCCTTATCTTCTGAACAAATTATTAAATTACACTCAACATTTGGTTCGCAAGAAGCGTTGGAGAATCAGTTAATTAAAACTAACATTGAAAAATCAGTTTACATGACTGGACCGCTTATGACATCTAAAGAGTCGTATGCGGAAAAAAGAAATGATTTGATTTTCTATATTGAAGATCAAGCTTCTAGAGGTGTATATAAAACTAAACAAGTTGAGGTTAAAGAAGCTGATCCATTGACTGGTGAGGAAAAATTAGTAACCAAAGTTGAGATTGTTGAAAAGACTCCCGGTCAACCAATTCGACAAGAAGAATCACCAATTGCTGGATATGGAATTAGACTCTATAATATTTCAATTAATGGTATTACATATGATGCGACCGTTGAAAAGCAAATTCAAAATCAACAACAAGCATTAATGAGTGTACAATTGGCAATTGCAAATTCTAAAAAAGCCGAACAAGATGCTATTACCATCGCAAAACAAGGTGAAGCTGAAGCAGCTAAAGCTAAGTGGGATCAAGAGGTTATTAAAGCAAAACAAGTGACTGAGGCTGAATCGCGTAAACGAGTTGCTGAACTTGATGTTGAAACTGCTAGACTTAATAAAGAAAAACAAATTCTTGAAGGTCAAGGTGAAGCTGAAAAGAAACGTCTTGTAATGTCTGCTAATGGCGCTCTTGAGCAAAAGTTGGATGCTTGGCTTAAATCACAAGAATATTGGGCAAACGCCTTCTCGAAATATCAAGGAAATGTTGTTCCTCAATATATGAGTGGTAACTCAAGTGGTTCTAGCAATGCGGCGGCAAATTTCATGGAAATTATGATGATGAAATCGGCTAAAGATCTTAACTTAGATTTGAAACAAAAATGATACTCAAGCACATAATGGGCTTCTCCAGCGAAGAGGTCAAGCACATCATAAAAGACGCTGCCAAATGAGAGTGACCACAATACCAACTAAAACCATTGTCGAGTATGAGTTGCGCGTGAAAGCTCCTAGTGAAGATCTAAGAATTGTTGTAATAGATCATCAATTGAAAGAAGTTGAATATGGAAAAGGAGAAATCACTAAGCATTTTGAATCTGGATTATACAAGGTCAGGGTTGGTATACAATCTTGTCTGATAGATCTTATGGAAGGTGATTTGACCATTATTGCCGAGAGTGATGGTTTCCGCTTCTACGCGGAAGATGGAACAGAGAAAGAGTTTCGTAGACTTCCAGAATTCTCTCCAATAACAACACAAGAGGAAGAAGTTGTGGAGTCGGACGGACTCTATGATAGTGTGTGGAGTGGATATGTAATACAACTTATATTGTCTGACAAGTCTCTATCAAGAAAATATGCTACTTCATCTGGAGTTCGTGGTATAGTCAAGGAACGTGTTGAGGTGAAAAATAAAGCCATATATTGGTACGTGGAGAACAGATATAGATAGTTCATGCCCCGTCTCAACTGGATGAGCATCTCACTCCTAACGAGAAGGCTGAGAGTTCGAATCTCTCACGGAGTACAAAAAAGAGCCTCACCGGGTCCACCAACTTCTGAATAAGTGTCACTATTTACAGGTGACATGGCAAAGTTTCGAAAGATTTAGGTTGGTAGAAAACAAATGGGGTTATCATTAACCCCCTTTGTTAACAGTTCCTTAGCTCAATTGGTTCAGAGCGTTTCCTTGACGTGGAAAAGGTTTTCGGTTCGAGTCCGAAAGGAACTACAAGAAATAATAAACATGACAAAAAATCTTAAAATTGTAACAACAAATCATAACGCTGAAGAAGTTAAAAACGTATTACTTTCAAAAAAAAGAAAAATAAATAAGTTTTTAAAACTCAATAATGATTATGGTGATGACTTACCAGAATTTGTTTTTTATTCCGAAAAACATATTGATGATGGTGATTATAATTTTAAAGTTAATGGTTTGGAATTTAAAAATTCTTTCATTAGAAAAGTTTCAGTGGATAAGCATGGTTTTTTTATGTATATTTGCAGTCGTTATGATGTTTTTATTGAAACGTCAATTGAAAAAGAAATAAATTATTAATTAATATGGCAACAAAACACGAATACAGGGTCGAAGCTAAAGTCATTAATCGAGAAGAAACCGGTTATTGGAATCATCAGTTAGTTGAAGTTTTTGATAAAAAGAAAAAAATTGGTGAATATACCAGAAATTATCCAACCGGAGGTAATACAACATTTATTCCTTTTGTTGGTGAAGATGGTAATTGGTACGCTTTATTTTCACCAAAATATGTTATGACTCGTATTATGAAACTTCCTTCATGTGAGGATATCGGTGGTGAAGAATATAATGAATATGGGTTTTGTCCTGTTCATTATTACCAACCAAAAGTTCATAAGATTAAACGTGCTGAAGATTCTAGGTATGAAGTTTATCTTGGTGATCAAGAAGTAAAAGGAATAAAAAAAGAAGATATTGAAAAAACAAAATATCTACCAATCATTTTTGTTGCTGGTTGTGTTTGGGGTGCCGATTCGTCGTATGGTATTCAAGCATTTGATATTCGCAAAGCACATAAGGGAATCATTAAAAGATTTAACCCTTTTGGTGGTTATACCGAACTTCCAAGTGATATGGAATTAAAAGATGCTATTAACTGTGATTATGACCCAACTGACGGTATGATGCATTTTACTGTAAAGACAATACAACATTGTGTTCTTGAAAAAGATTTTGATATTGAGACGAATGATTTTAATAGAGATTAGTATATTTATTAAAAAAAACTAAACCAATAATAAAATGATTCCCAGTTGTCATGAAACGTTCCCTTTTTGCCATTCTTATGGACAAATTGAACATTCACATTTGGGAATATTATATTCGTCATAAAATTACTTTTGAATTACCTCAAAAAAAGGGTGAACGATATAAAATACCATATCTATATCGTATTTGTAAATTGACTGGTAAAAAACAAGAAATTTGTATTTGGTTAGCAGAAAAATTACCTTCTGGTAAAATAACAAATTGGAAAACGATTAAACCCGATTAAAAACATTCAATACTAACAACATCTAAATTTTTCCCATCATTATCAATTAATATTTCCATCTCATTTGGATATTCAGCATTTAATTCAAATGTTCTTCTAAGAATAACTCTTTCTTCACTTACATTTGCTGTGACTAAGCAATAATTTTTTTCATCCATTATACGGTACGACTCAAGTAGGTTTTCCTTATTTAAGGTCCAATGAGCGCCTAATTTTTCTTTATCTAATTCAGATGGATTATTTAAATAAATAATTCGATATATTTTAAATTTTTTTGGTACGTCTTTAAGAAGATTTGTTGCATTATTAATACCAAAACGTATTTCATCATTATCTAAACCTCTTTCTTTTAGAAAGTTAACAATTTCAGATAATGTTTCTTTATTTAAAATTTTTGATAGATTCATATTTATAAATATATTTATATGTAAAAAAACAAATGAAGAAAGGAAGAGAACGCGACAAACAAACCTTAGTAAAGATAGCTAAAGCACTCTATAATGTAAGCCTAAAAAGAAATATACCAATGGATGAATTGGAAAATCTTGATTTTAATGTTCCCGGTGAATGGCTTGATTTATTAGAAAAAGCATCAAGTGCGTTAAGCATTGACCATTATGATTTGGATGAATTATCATTTTATACATTATTGGTGCTAGAAAACATTGATTTAATAAAAGAAAATAAACTTAACGAAGAAACGATTTTTATTCCTGAATTAAAAGATTTTAGTTTTGATGTCACACAAACAACAACCGAAGTCTGGACTAGAACATATAGACACACATTTCAAGCGTATGATTATAATCATGCTAGAGAGGCACTAATCTTTGATATTAATCAGGGTACTACCGATGCTTGGGATGGCGACCTTATTCAAGAAGATTCTGATAGTTCAGATATCGAATCAACAAATATAGAATGAAAATGAAAAAAACAATAATTTCCGAAAACTTAAATTATCATTTAGAAAATGATATTCAAATAACCGAGAATGTTTTCAGACATGGTTCTGAATCATATTTTAATTTAATAACCGAAGTAAGAAATCTTTATGATTCTGAAGAAATTGAATTAAATGGTGTTGACAGAGAGCTATATGAAAGTACCGATATCGGTATGTGGGATGAATATGAAGGAAACATTGTTCCTTTGGATCTTCCAATAGAGGAAATTGAATTTTTAATCGAAGCTGAGTACCAAGGAAAAGACGTTAGGATTGGATATCCTATGCGTGGGGGTTCAAAAAAATATTATGTATACGTTAAAAACCCAAAAACTGGAAAAGTTAAAAAAATTAGTTTTGGTGATACAACAGGATTAAGTGCGAAAGTTTCAAATCCTGAAGCTAGAAAAAGATTCGCATCAAGACATCGATGCAAAGATAAAAAAGATAGAATGACCGCAGGATATTGGGCTTGCAGAGTAAATCGTTATGGTCACTTGTGGGGAGGTAAAACATATCCGGGTTATTGGTAATGGAAAGACCTTATTCACAAATAATAGAAAATGATGTTATGATTCGGAAATTTTCCGATGATATTGACCCTATTGAGTTAAAATGGCATCGTGATAAAAAGGATAGGACTGTAATTGCATTAAATGAAAACGATTGGAAACTCCAATTGGATAATGAATTACCAAAATGTTTGGCTAAAAATGAAAAAATCTTTATTCCTAAAGAAATGTTTCATCGAGTAATAAAAGGAACGTCCGAACTTATTATTAAAATTTTGGAATAATTTTTTTCTAATTAACGCATATTTATTATTAAATTTATTACCATGAACGCATACTTTTTTAACATCTCAAACGAAGAAAGAGACGCAATTAAAAATCAACATAAGACTCTTTATGATGGTTATGTCACTTTAAGCAAAACATCAAACTCACAACCTTTAACAATTGAAGATTTAGCAAAAGATAAGGGAGGTATTACTTTAAGTAATAAAGGTAATGTTAGTACATACAAAAACTTCGGAATAAATGAAGAAAAGGTTAAGGTTTGTGAACAATGCGGGTTAAATGAAGAAGTTTGTGAATGTAACTATAAAACAGCGGAACTTGGTGATAAATTTGATTATGTTGAGGAAGATGAGGTTTGTGAGCAGTGTGAAGCTGAAACCTTTGAAGAGATTGATGAAGACCTTAAAGAAAGTTTCAACACTCAAAGAAATTTAATCATTGAAATGTTCAATCGAATTAAGAAGTATTGATATGGAAGTTAAAGAAATTGTTTCGCAGTACATAATTGAATCTTCGAAAACAATTGAAGTGCAATTTAGATTTGCTACAGATTCTGATTCTGAAATAAGAGAAGACACTTTTGATATTTCATTAATTGAAGAATATGGGTTTAACGTTTTTTCTGATGATTATGATATTTTTGAGGAAGTAAACAACGAATATAGTGATGAGGATATGGACGACTCACATTATGATAATGATACAAACATATACGATATTCAAGAAGAAGATTTAAAGACATTTATAAATGAATTTTATTTGGATAATCCGGATAAGATTCCTACCGCTGTTATATTTTAAAATTCATATTTTTCATAAACCAAACTATTTATGGTTATGAAAAAGATAAAATTAACAGAATCAGATTTATATAGGATTGTTAGAAAGGTCCTTCTTGAGCAAGAAGAAGAAAAAAATAACAGAAGAATTTTTAATAAGAATCCAGAATATTTTAAAATGATTCTTAAAAATGTATTTAGAAATGATTCTGAGAAATTAACAAGGGTTTTTAATCAACAATATGATAAGGTTATTATTAATGGAGGAATTCAATTCATCTTTGGGGATATTGAATTTTTACCAGATAATCTTACCATAAATGGGTCTTTTATTTTATATGGTTGTGAACAATTAATTGCTTTACCAAAAAATCTTAATGTTATAGGTAATTTAGATTTATCTGGTACTGGAATTAAATTTTTACCTAACGATCTTAATGTTAGTGGTGATTTGAGAATTGGTGGGACAAAAATAAAAAATTTACCAGATGGGATTAAAATTGGCGGTAGTATAATAGGAAAAATTTTAAAAAAAAGCAGTGAATTAAAAGAACAAGAACCAACAAGTGGTGAAAACCCAGCATATCCTGCGGTAACAAAATGGGATAGCGGTGTAAAAAGAGGACCGGCAAATCCGACTAATCCAAAACAAAAATGGTCTGAAACTTATCCAATAAAAAGAGGTAAAGCAAATACAATTGACCAAAAAAATAAATGGTCAACAGATTTAACTCGCGGAAAAGCAAATACTTTATTATAAGTCGATATATTTATATAAAAAACTTTTTAATTATGGAAAAATATAAATTAGATGAGGGTTTGGAATCTCTTAATAGAGTTAAACTCCTTATGTCATATAAAAATGATATGACGTTAACTGAAAATGAGGAAAAAATAAAAGGTCTTTTAAATGAAGGTCATCCCGAAGATGTTGAAAAAATTTTAGATGCTTGCACAACAGAAGTATTAAAAACTAAAACATTTACTGATGAAGAGATTAAAATTATTGCACGTACTTTTTATGATGCATTTTCAAGGGCTACTCTTGGAATTCCAACTGGAACAGATTTAGATAAAGTAAAAGAGGGGTTAGATAAATTATCAGTAGGGACTTTTGGTGATTTATGTGCGGTTAATGCATTTTTTGAAACACGATATGGTCAAGGCGATAATTTTTTTACGTGGATTGATGATGATATTGATTATGACGATGAATGGATTAATTTTGTTGATGTCTTTTCAAATCTTAAAGACAAATATGATAATTCGCCACAACAAACAAATAATCCACCACAACAAACAAATAATAACAACTTTGAATTATTTAAAACATTTGTTAAAAATGATTGGGCAAATGATTTTAAAGGTAATGAAGTCTTTGGTATTGAAGGTGACTTATATTATGTAATTGATGAGAATAAAGCTAGATTTAATTATAAACTTGAAGGAAATAAATTTATATTCGTACAATAATGAAACCTATAATAATTAAAGAAGGTAAACCGCCAACACCTAGTGGCAAACCACCTCGCGCAAGTGGAACCGGAACTGGAACAACTCAAACACCAAGACCGTCATCAATTCCTGAATTTTTAGGTAATGTTGATGGTGTTAAAAAATTCCAAGATTGGTTGGATAAAACTCATCCGGGTTGGGCAACAGGTTATCCAAACGGTGTTTTAAACAAAGCCGGTGGTTATGGAAGATTTGGTCCAAAAACAACCGCAGCTTGGAATTCTTATGGTGAAGAATATAAAAAATCTGGAACTAAACTTAGTACCCCCGAACCCGAAAAAACAAAAACGGAAGAAAAATCCGAAGAACAAAAATGGTTTGAAGAAAATATAAAAAATGGTACATTTAGTGGTGGTTCATTAATAAAAGCTAAAACTGGTCAACTTGCTTATAAAAAAGCTGCGAATTTAATTGATGGTGATTCCGAACCGATTGGGCAAGGATTTTATTATTTCTTTAAAAATAATACTTGGAGAAAATATGTTAATAATGCGGAAACTGATCGCGGAACATATGAACTTGCAGATTTTATACCTGATGAAACAAACACTCAACCAGAAAAAAAAGAAATGGTGGAACAAATTATTACATCAAGAAAAAAACAAGCGGTAACCACACAACAACAAGCCGCCACACCAACAGGTACACAACAAGCAGGTACACAAACAACAACCACACAACAACAAGCTGGTACACAGACTAACAATCAATTTCTTAGGAATCTCGGAATTCTTGATAATCCGCCCGATGAAAATAGAATAAATTCTATTTATAAAGGAATTTTAAGCGCCCTTAAAAATGGTTATCAATCAAACGCTTTTTATACCTTTAAAGAAGGTCTTAAACTTTTAAAACAAACTTATCCAGATAAGTATACCGATCTTGACCCAAATACAATAACATCTATGGTCAAATCTGATAATTTCATTAACTATCCAATTGATGAAATAGGTAAGGATAATTCAATAGACCAATTAAATGATCCCACATCACAAAGAAGTAGCTTCAAACAAATTCCATTAAAAGAATTAATACAATCATTCCCCCAAGGGAATACTTCTGAAAGCATTCTTGTGTATATTTGGCCCAGCGTTAAATCTGGTATAGACACTTCTACTATAAGTACAAAAATAGAAGACATTAATGATGAAAAATGTTTAACAGCATTATTTCAATGGTATAAAAATTTCTTAGGTAAAAAACCAATCGACCAAAGTTCAACAGAACGAACTAAAAAGTTTCTTATGGCTTGCAATAATCAATGTAAGTTGATTAATAAAGATGAGACACGTTTCAAGAGAATGTTTAGAACACCACAAGAAAAAAGTGCTGATAGAATAATTGTTGACCTAAGATCAGCAAGTGCTGGTGAATATAGAATACCTTTTGCCGATGTAACCGAATCATGTAAAAAACTCGGAAAAGAAGGTAGAAAATTAAAAATGGAATCAACGAAAAATTTAAAAAATATGATTAAAGAAAACTTAATAGTTGAAAAAACGAAGAAACAAAGACTTATTAAAGAAAACAAAATAATCAAAAACAGATTATACGTTTTGGTTGAAGCATCTAATGGTTTAAAAACTCAATCAGATTACAATCAATTATTTGAATCTTTAATTAGTGAAGCTAATTTCTTAAAGGAACAAGGATTTAATGAAAATTTAATTCAAGAAAACTGGTTTAATTTCTTAGGTAAATTAGGTTTTGGTGGTTTTGCGGATACTTTACAAGAAAGATTAATGGCTTGGATATTAGAGAAATTAAATGTACCAAAAGATAGTTATTTATCAAATCTATTAATTACCGGATTTGCTAGCTTCGATTTAGATAATATTGGTAAAATACTATCTGGTGATTGTAATACATTAGTTAAATGGATTGCTGAAACAATTGTAAACACAGTTTTTAGAAAGAAAATGAGTAAAACTGGTGAAACAAACTACATTGAAGATCTCATTAGAAACTCAATTTCTGACCTCTTATTTAGAGATAAATCTGAATTAGTTAAGGTAGTTGAAGATAAATTATTGAGTTTTGTTTGTCCCCAATTATCAAAAGTTAGTTCTAAGTTCTCTGACGTAACAGGACAATTGAAACAAAACTTAATGGGTTCTTAAAATTCCGACATACACAACATAAATAATCCCCTATCAAAATTAAATGGTGGGGGATTGTTGTTTTTGTATAATACAAATATTTATATAAAAAGGGAAAATGAAAAAAATATTCACAATAGACCAAAATGAAAAATCCAGAATATTGGAAATGCACAAAACAGCTATTTACCAACAATATTTGGATGAACAACAGAAAAGTATATCCCTATCTATGAGTCAGGAAAGTTCACCTGCTATTGAGTTTATTAATAAATTATTTAAAATAGGAAAATATTCTTCTGTACCATTTTCATCTTTATCGCCAGATGAAAGACGATTGGAAAGAGAAAATGAAATAAAAAAAGCAAAAGTTGAATTGAGGAAATATAATATGAATCAATTAACTGAAATGGCAAAAAAATCGGGAGTTTCCGTAGAAGCAATTAAATCGCTTCAGTCTGATTTAGTGAAACTTGCTGGTTTACCTTTAAAATTTAAAGATAGTTCTGGTCAAGAAAGAGATTTTGTTGATGGTAACTTAGGTACAAATACGGTTGATGCGTATTTAGATTACATGTTAAAAGTTTTTAGTTTTAAGGAATCAAAAGTTAAAGCCACACATACTAAACCAATAGAACCTACACCGGGTACCATAAAACCCATTTATCAGAGAAAGTAATTATTCAGAAATTATTGTTTCAACAACAACCATATTAAAAAATCCGGTTTTTTCGTCCATACTATGGAAAGTATCTCGCTTTACAATTACGACTTTTTCCTCAATTACCATCATTGGTTCACCAGTTTCTTCATTAATAGTAAATGAAGTATCGGCTCTAATTTCCTTTACCCCAACAATCGGTTCAGTTTGTTGGATTTCTTGCCGATTATTCTGATTATTACACGATGTCATAAGACCAATAATTACTGACACGGAAAAAAATGTTTTTTTCATTTTGTTTTGTTTTTAATTATTAATTTAAGAACATCACAAAGATACATATAAAAAAATCCTTGTGCAAGTTTTTATGATATTTTCTTAATAATAAATATTATAAGCATTTAAAGATACAAACCAATATTTTTGTTCTGTAACAACCATAGTAAGTTCACCCGTGTAAAGGTCTTCGTAGTATTCAACTAGTTTATGGTTAGTACCGCTAGAAACACCAACATAGTTAATCATTGGTAATAAGATTGCGAAGTTATGTCCCTCTGAACTTTTCCAACCATTTACAGCTTTAATTGCAATATCCTCTAATGAAGCATTTGTTGTGTCCAACACAGCAACAAGAACTTCCATGTAAACTGTTTTGGTATCCAATGTATCAATTCCACACTTAAAATTTCTTTTTGCAAAATCTGGTTCAACATCAAAATCATCAACATCCTCAATTTGTTCATGATTAACACAACCAGTTAGCAACATATAGTCTTTTTGGTTTTCAGCAACACATTGACCTTGCGCAGTGAACGTTAAAAGATTTAAACCATTTTCCGCTCGATATTTATTCACCTCATTTAAAATGAGCGTATCCAATCTTGTTTGAGAACAAACAATACTCGGAAATAAACTTAGAATAATGATTAACTTTTTCATGGTTGTTTTGTTTTATTCTGCAAATATAACAAATTTTTTCAATAGAGATGAAAACTTTTTAGTTTTTTCTGAACTATTTATTTTAAATAACCACATTTTATTTTTAAAATAAAATCATGATAGAATTTGAAGAAAATAGCAACCAAAAATCTGGTTCCGAAAAAACAAAAGATGGTTCAACACCGGTTTTAGATAATTTTAGTAAAGATTTGATAAAAATGGCAGAACAAGGAAAACTTGACCCTGTTATTGGTAGAGAAAATGAAATTAACAGAATTGCTCAAATCTTATCTAGAAGAAAGAAAAATAATCCAATTATAATTGGTGAACCGGGGTGTGTACTTGGTGATACGTACATAGAGGTTGAAAAAATTTCTGATGTTAATACGCATAATATTGAAATATTATAATTTAAAATGAAAATAAAAATTGAAGATTTTTTTAACGATGTTGAAAAAAACGGGGGAACTTATAAAGTAAAGACCCCATCTGGTTACAAATTAATTGGTAATTTGTTTAAAAAAACAAAAAAAGAGTGTTATAAAATAACATTATCAAATAACGTTGAGCTTTCTGGTTCAGAATCCCATTTAGTTGAGACATCTTTTGATTGTGCAAATAATTTAGTTGAAGAACAGAATAACACATATTGGTTATCATTAAAGAATATTAATATTGGAGATTTAGTTTGGTATGACGATAATCAATTACATGATGTTATTGAAAAAGAATATATTGGGGTTCACGATACTTTTGATTTAGAAGTATTAGATGAGGAAAGAAAATATTTAACAAATGGCATATCTTCACATAATTGTGGTAAAACTGCCATAGTTGAAGGTCTTGCTATGAAAATTTATCTAGGTGAATGTCCAAGAAACCTTGAAAATAAAAGAATTGTACTACTTGATTTAACATCTATTGTTGCTGGGACAAAATATAGAGGTCAATTTGAAGAACGTCTTAAAGTTATTCTTGAAGAATTACAAAATAACCCCGATATAATTGTCTTTATTGATGAAATTCATACATTAGTTGGTGCTGGTAATTCATCTGGGTCATTAGATGCGTCAAACATCTTTAAACCAGCATTAGCAAGAGGAGAAATTCAATGTATCGGTGCAACAACGCTAGATGAATATCGTGAAAATTTTGAAAAAGATGGTGCATTAGAACGAAGATTTCAAAAAGTTGTTGTTGATTCACCCTCAAAAGAAGAAACATTAGAAATTTTAAAAAACGTTAAAGATAAATATGAATTTTATCATCGAGTAAGTTACAATGATGAGGTTTTAGATTTATGTGTAAACCTTGCTGATAGATATATAACTGACAGAGAATTTCCCGATAAAGCATTTGACATTATTGATGAAGTTGGTGCTAGAAGTCAAGTAGATATTGAATTACCGGAAATTATTAACCACCTTAAAGATGAAGCACATAAAATTAAGGAAGAAAAATTAATCGTTGTAAAACAACAGGATTATGAGAAAGCTGCGGAATTAAGGGATAAAGAAAAAAAGATTGTCGATAAACTTAATGAAGAAAAAAAGAAATTTGAAGAAACTCTTTTAACCAAAAGAAAAGAAGTTACAACTGAATTGGTTTATGATGTTGTATCAACAATGACAAAAATACCAATTAACAAATTAAACACTGACGATACAAAGAATTTATTGAATTTGGAAAAGAATGTGGGTGAAAAAGTTGTTGGTCAACAAGAAGCAATTACAAAAATGGCGAAAGCTATTCGCAGAAATAGATTAGGTATTAGAGACCCAAATAGACCGATTGGTGCGTTCATATTGCTTGGTAATAGTGGTGTTGGTAAAACTCATTTAGCTAAACAGATGGCGAAAGAAATCTTTGGTAGCGAAGATAACTTAATTAGAATTGATATGTCAGAATATCAAGAAAAACATAGCGTATCTAGATTGGTTGGTGCTCCCCCCGGTTATGTTGGTTATGATAAAGGTGGTCAATTAACCGAACAAGTAAAAAACAAACCATATTCGGTTATTTTATTTGATGAGGTTGAAAAAGCAAATAAAGAAATATTCTCAATCTTATTGAGGGTTTTAGACGAAGGTTTTATAACTGATAGTTTAGGTAGAAAAATAAACTTTAGAAACTCATTAATTATTTTAACATCAAATCTTGGTGTTAAAAAAATACAAGATTTTGGTTCTGGAATTGGCTTCGGTAAAAACTCATTTGCTAATGAAGAAGCTAAACGAGATATAATTCAAAAAGAAATGAAGAATTTCTTTGCTCCAGAATTCTTAAATAGAATTGATGAGGTTGTTGTCTTTAATACATTAAAAGAAGATGATGTCAAGGAAATTGTTAAGATTGAATTGGATAGATTGGTAGAAAGATTAAATAAATTAAAATATTTTATCAAATATGATAATTCATTGGTCGAGCACATCGCTAAAGTTGGATTTGACCCTCAGTTTGGTGCAAGACCATTAAAACGAGCAATACAAGAATATGTGGAAGATTTTATATCCGAGGAAATTCTAAAGGGTGAGATGATTGAGATGAAAAAGTATAAATTAAAATTCGTAAAAGATAAGGTTAAAATTGAAAAGGGGAAATAAGTTTCCCCCTTTTCTTTATAACATAAATTTTGTTTTTTTTGATTTATTAAAAATATAACTACAACATCCCAAATCACTAATCATCTTTACTCCAACATCATATGCGTTCTCAACATCATCAACTACAACATATTCATTTGGTCTGTGATAATTGTAATATCCACATGAAATATTAATGCAAGCAAAGTCAAATTTCTTTCTTAATGCGTAAACATCTGTATATGGATGTTTAAGATAATCTTTTTTATGGTTAAAGTTTTCGGTAAGAACATTATGACATTTATCAAAAAATTCTGATTTCATATCAAATAATTCCACGCCCATACACGTATATGTAACCATCCAGTTTTCTGGTGCATCAAACTGAATCGCATAACCAACATCTTTAAAGAAATTTGGGTCAGCATTTAATGAACCCCTACAACCAATTTCTTCACTAACAAAAAACGCCGCTTTTACATTCGGTAAATCTTTTAAAAGTCTAAGACAAATATAAACACCACATTTATCATCACCACCAATACCGTTAGGTATTCCATCATCATTTACAGACGTTAGAGCTAATTTAATAATATTATCTGAATCCGGAAGTTGCTTTTCTAAAATATTAATATTACTAATATCATGTACGGTATCGGTGTGTGACACTACGCAAGGAAAAAACTCACCTTCCTTTAAGTTCGTTTTTTTTGTTGCATATACATTTCCAAAATCATCCGTATAATGGGGGATATTATTTTCAGTCAACCATTTTTCCAAAAACTCAATCATTAAATGTTCTTTATATGAAGAACTTGGTACCGATAGTACTTCCTTTAAAAATTCAAAATTATTCATTTTTTTTTATATTTTATACCACAAATATACAAAGTCTTTTGTTATTATGCAAATATTTATTTTTAGGTTGGTACTTGTCAGTTTAAAATTTGTTCTTATCTTTGCATTGTTCTTTGAAAATATATGGGGATGAGTTGGATTTGATTCCGATGATTAGGTTAAATAGGCACGTCAAGGGTGAATCAACCTTGTTAAAATGGTTCAAACAAGTAAACGGCAACGTTTTAGACAAGATGTCAGTTTTGGGTCTCATCAAGACTGAAGAAGTAGCTGTAGCCTAAGGCTAACACCTACAAGGGGTAATTTGGGAATTTACCTAGCAACAGAAATTCCAAAAAAAGTGTGGTTGATACTTAAAATTAACCAAAGAAAACCTTTGCAAGTTGGTATATAGTGAAACTTGATATTTCGAAACATTAAGAACTAATGTTGTTCTAAGCGTGTAGTCTCTTTAGGTTGACAGCGGAAGACGAGGGTTTCGAAACCCTCCATCTCCACCAATTAAAAAGGGTTCCTTTGTGAACCCTTTTTGCTTTTAAACCCCTCGAATTCGACGGGATTAGAATATTAAAAACAACCCACCCAAGGCAGGTACTTTTCTTTATTATATTTTTTTAATAACGTTGCAATCATTTCGGGGTTTGCTCTATTCATACCTTTTAAAAAGGTTTTCATATCAGCAATTAATTTTTCACTATTCATATCGCCATTATCCGCTTCTTTTTGCAACATTGTTGTAAATAAAATTAAACCACCTAAACCTGTTTTTGGACCGCCAAAACAATTTTGCGGTATTTCAATCTTTTCCTTTTTTTGTTCTTCTATAAACATTTTACCGATTAAAGCACGTTTAACTATCTCAGTTAAATCTCTTTCTTTAAGTTTAACAATTTTACTCATAATGAATTATTTTACTATAAATATCACAAATAAAATAAAATTTTTAAAATATTTGACTTTTTCATCTTTTTTGATAATTATTGTACAAATAAACATATAAAAAAACAAAAAATGAAAAAAATTGTTCTTGGTTCTTTAGTAGTTTTAGCATCATGCGGAACTCCTGTAACAACAGAAGAAACCGCTACTGTAGACACTACTGCGGTTTCTGTTGATTCTGCTATGGTTGCTGATACCACAATGGTTTCTGTTGACACAACAGCGGTAGACACAACAAAAAACTAAATTAAATAAAAAAGTTTTATAAATACCATCATTCGATGGTATTTTTTTTTTCTATTTACATTTTTAATATATTTATATTAAAAGATTTGTGAATGGGAACGACTATAATTACATCATTAATAACAGCTTTTACTTCAATATCAGTTGCATTAATAACCGCTGGTTATTTTAAAAAAATTATGGATTTGCGGAAAGAAAGAAAATCTAAAAAAGATTTAACCGAACAATTTGCAAAAGACGAAATTATTCACTTCTCTTTAAAAGAAATTAAAAGAAATTATGATGCTGATAGAATTACAATAACGCAATTTCATAACGGTGGTAATTTTTACACAAACTCCTCAATGCAAAAATCATCTATGACATATGAAAGAATGACCGATGGTCTTGAACCAATAGCACAAAAATATCAGAATATTTTAGTTAGTAATTTTTCTTGGTATTATCACCAAGCCCTTGAGAATAATGGATTTTTTTATTCGGTCTATGATGATGTTAATGATTTAGCAACCAAATCAGTTATTCGTTCTCATGGTACAAATTCACATGCTGTTGTTCCAATCTTTGATAAAGATAAGAATCTAGTTGCAACACTAGCTTTAGATTGGTCATTTACCGAAGTACCGGTAGAATTAAGTGAAAATGATAACTTTAAAGAAGACTTTAAAGTTAAATTACAAAAAGAAGCTCAAAGTTTATTAACTTATCTTTGATTTGGAACTAGCATCCACATAAAAAGGTATGTGATAATGATTGGAAAGGGTGTGAAGATTGCTAAGAAAAATGCAACCCTGATAATATTTTCATCGATATTAAAGTATTCACCCAATCCACTACAAACACCACCAACTATACAATTATCTGTTCTATAAAGTTTATCTTTCATTGTTTTTATTTTGTGCGAAGATAATACAAAAAAGTGATTGCTACAAATACTAGTTAACTTTTTTAACTAAAATTAAATTTGTTTTATCTTGAACATCAATGTACTGACCTAAAGTTGTTAAAAAAACACCATTTACCTCAAATAAAAATCTATTAAATCTCTGGTCGAAATACATTTTATGTTGATTAGTTTCTTCAAACTCAATGGACTTTCCTTCCAAAATTTCACCCGTAACATCTTGTCCACCAATTGAGACATAATAATCACCATTTACCATAATATTTTTAACAAATTCATCTGTTGCTACTATTAAATTAGCGTTTCCGGATTTTGGTATGCGAATTATAATTGGTTGACCAATATTTGTAATAACAAAACTAAATCCGCAAAATATTTGATATTTCCAAGTGTCATTTGTTAAAACCGGTCCTGATTTTTTAACAATTAATGAATTATCTAATTGCGGCTCACCAAAAGATATATTTTGTTTATTTTCCCATTTTAGAGTAAATACAACATTGGATAATACAGAAGTTTCATAAATTGAGGGATATAACGTAACATCAATATATGATGATGTTATTTGTGTTATTTTAGCATTAACAATATTTTGTGAAAAAACATTGACTGATAATAACATTAAAAATATTAATAAAACTTTGTTCATGGTTGGTGGTTTTTATTATTTAATTTGTTGACCTAATATATTGTATTTTTGAAATATATCGTTTGGTTTGGTTTTTTTTATAAAAGGAATCGCTAAAATATTAAACTCAGTGCGTTTACCATCAAAATCTTCTTGAATTAATTTAAAATAATTTACACCATTACTTGGATTATTAAAAATAAAACTATATGATAGCGGTGTTATTGAATTACCAGCACCGTCTACTCTACCGATACTCAACCAATTTACAAAATCAGTTGAGTGGTATAGTGTAAAACAACAATTATTTGTTTCGGTAGTTGTTTCCCATATTAATCTTATGTTGTTATATTCAATACGAGCATTAAAATATAATAACTCTATTGGTAAAACAATTAATTCATATGTACATAATAAATTAATTACACCATTTGTTGGACATTGTATTGTATAGCAAATAGTATAATTAGAATTTTCTATTAGATTTTGAAAATTACCGTCTAAATTTGTGGTAATTGTATCACAATTTGAATCATATAACGTATACCAAGCAATAGCATCAGTACAAGTATTTAGTGGTGCAAATGAAACAAAATTAAAATCAACAGAATCATCCACTAAATAGAAAGAATAACATCTTGTTATCGGTCCTGCTGTTGGGGGCGAAAATAATATACAATCATTATCAATAAATGGTATTGCTAATGAACAATTACTATTTTGTGCATTTATTTTTAAATGTATAAAAAAACTTAAAAATAGTATAATGTATTTTTTTATCATTTATTTTTCTTTTTATATAAATATCGTGATGATTACGTATTCATAAAAAGAAAAATAAAAAATGTCTTATTTTTTTAATAAAATATAAATAAAGTATTAATAATCATCATAATCTCTATTACCTCGTTTTGGTTTATTTTTTTTCTTATTATTACCAAAACCTCTTTCAAAATCTTCTCCTTTTCTTTTTTTAAAATTTTTCTTTCCTTTTCTTGAAGAAAAATCATGATTAAAATCTTCGTAATCTGAAAAATTTTCTCTATAAAACGCCATTTTTATTTTTTTTACAAATTTATAAGTTTTTTATTTGTTTTACAAATCTATAAGGTTTTTTTCTATTAAATTATTAATTTCCATTTTCATTGTTATACGGAGCACCAATTAATGTAAATGTTCCATTCACTGGATTGTATGTTGAATCAATTAAAACATTTTCATTTACATCTTGAATTATTAAATCATAAGGAAATGGGTATGTTGTTAACAATTCATTTCCTATCGTCTTATTTATTACAATATTATTTCTTATAATAAGTGAGTAAATCATTTTTTTTATTTTATTATTTAATAGTATTCAACTACAATACAAAGACCATTTCCTCCGTTTCCTCCATTACCGCCTGTTCCAAATCGCACAGCGCCGCCGCCTCCTCCACCAGCCGCACGTCCTCCATTGCCGCCAGCGTTGCCAGTAGCTGATCCTGTGCCATTCTGACCGGATCCACCAGCACCTCCCGTACCAAGTCCAATGGTAGGAATCTGTGAGAATGACTGGAGAAGATACAAGCATTGGTCATTCACACCATTGCCACCAGCACCTGCGCTTGCAGCAGGTCCGGAAGGGCCTGAAATAAGAGTCCATGCTGACCCATTCCAATCAAAAACTCCACCACCAGCACCAGCAGCCCAAGCAAACGGAGTAACGCTTGAACACGCACCACCACCACCTCCACCAGCACCTGATGTTAATTGTCCCCAACCACTCAATCCGGGTGAGCCGATATTGTTGGTTATTGCTTGTCCACCAGCAGCACCCGGAAGAAAAAATCGAACACTTGCAATAGTTCCACCAGCACCACCAGCAATAGTACCTGTTGATTCACCACGCAATCCTCCTGAACCACCACCTGCGCTGATAAATGACCCGAATGACGTTGTACCACCAGCACCACCATTTGCACCAGCACTTGCTGCTCCAGTGCCTCCACTACCGCCATTTCCACCCGCTCCGATTACAATGGTTTCTGTTAATCCAAGGCTAGTAGCGTCAATGCGAAGCCATCCGACCATTCCTCCGCCACCACCTGATGCTCCAGTAGCAGCACCGTTCCGCTGACCGGCTCCGCCTCCACCACCACCAGCGCCAACACATATAACCAAAATTTCTTTAATCCCATCTGGTTTATTCCAAGTAGTATCTCCAGTATACTCCCTTATTATTGTAAGAGGTATGTTTGCATATCTATTTCCGTAACTAAATATTGACATTATTTATAAATTTAAAGTTGTTAAATTTCCATCTAAAATCCAAGTATTTGTTCCTTGTTTAGTTAAAAATGCTGTAGAATATTGTCCGACTAAATTATATGCATTTCCGTAAGAATATAAAGTAACACCCGTATCACCAGTAATTCTTAATTGTCCGGAGCCAAGTTGGGATAGCATAATTTGAGATCCAATTGCTAACGGTGCTGATATATTTGTTGGTATAGTTGCTAGGACAGAGGTTGATGAACTAAATGTTACTAAATAACCAGAATCCAATAAAGTAAACGTATATGCTGTAACTGTTTGATTATTAATCCCAGCTAAACCATATGGTAAATTCTGATAAGTTGTTGCTGAAATAATACTTGATGAAATTGTTCCTGTAGATGTTAATCCGGTAACAGAATTAATTGTTGCAGTTAGATTTGGGAGTCCCTGATTTCTAAAAATTGAGAACGTGTTACTTGAATAAGTAAATCCCGTTGTAAATGTATCAACCCCAGTTGCACCGGATGTTTTTGTTACAACACCTGTTGGACTGATTGTAAGATATTCAGTATTTGCCGATGTTAATAAACCCTCAATCCTTAAAGGATTGGTTGCTCCTGATATGTGTAATGTGGTTGTTGGATTAAGAACACCAATACCGATTCTACCTGAAGATTGAACTGTAATAGAGGGGTCTCCAATTGTATTACCATATAAATCAGTACCAAATATTGTAGCACCAATATTTAATGAATTTATTGCACCATTTGGTAATGAAATATTTGTACCAATAATAATATTATTTTCTTTAATAACATTAGAACCAAATGTTGCACCAGCATTATATCCAAATAAATTTGAATAAGTTGCAAAATCAGCTTCACGTCCAGCATTTTCACCAATAAAGTTAGAATTATTTGCACCTTTTGCGTTACAACCAGCATTACGACCAATAAAGTTAGAATGACAAGCTGATGTAGCTAAATAACCTGAGTTTGTACCTAAGAAATTTGAATTATCAGCATTTGTTGCTAAATTACCTGCATTTTCTCCTAAGAAATTTGAATTATTAGCTAATGTAGCATCTTTACCAGCTTTACAACCAAAGAAATTTGAACTAAATCCATATGCTGAATTTGTTCCTGCATTATGACCTAAGAAATTTGAATTATCTGTAACAACTGAACCAATACCAGCACAGTTACCATAAACAAACATATTATCACCTCTAGCACAAGCATTATCACCTAATGCAATTGAACCACTTCCGTTTGCTTGTGGGGGAACAATTGGTGCAGTTGTATTTTCAGCATACCATTTCCAATTTTGGAATCCACTAACAGTAAATGTTCCCCCAGTATTATTTGTAAATGTTGCAGAACCATCAGAATATGTTCCACCAGTTACTCTAATATCAGTTGGTAAATTCTGATAAGTTGTTGCTGAAATAGAATTTATTTGTATATTTTGTGTATTAGTCCAAGCACTTAATGAGGAATTATAATGTAATAAATCGTTATTTGTTAAACCAGAAATTAAAACATCGTGAAGTTCACCTAACTCATAACCATTCATTATTGCAACGAAAATAATACCAACAGTTGCACTTTGTCTAATTACGATACCAACTCTTACTTCGTGTAATGGTGCTTCGGGAATTTGATTTGAATATGTACCAGCAGACCATAGATATAACTGTGTACCAGTAGAATAAGCTGAGGTATTCACATTACGTAACATACCATTTGTAATTACGTATCCAAATTGATTATCATTTATATTTGTACCAAGAAAACCTAATGTTCTTGCACTATTTAAATCATTTTCATAACTTGCTAAAGTTACTGTCGGATTATTTCCTGAACCACCATTAATGTAGACAAGTCTCCCTTTTGTTAAGGGACCACCGGTTGTATTTCTAACTCTAACAACGGTTTGATGACCAACTTCAATATTAAAATCATTATTTTCTGTTTGAAGTTCAAGGGTATTTTCATCATCATACCAATAAATTCTTGCTTCTGAATGTGCTGGTCTAGCGGTTAGTGGTAAGAAATCAATATATTCAGTGTCAATTGTTGTTGCTGATAAGTTACCATTAACTGTTAATCCGGTCATTACGTTTATTGATGCGGTTAAATCAGGTTGAGCGTTATTTTGTTGAATTGTTAACGTATTTGCATTATTGTATGTAAAACCTGTAGCATAAGTATCTGTTCCACCTGACGTTAAGTTATATGTAACACCAGCATCATCAATATAATATAATAAATTAGTTAATCCATCAATATATAATGAACCATAACCGGGATCTGGTATTGATGGTGTTGATTGACCACTAAATGTTATTTCTTTTAAAAATTTTGGCATATATTATGTATTATGATATAATTATCACACGATATTCATTTGTTGTTGGGGGGTTTGCAAAAAGTAATTGAATATTGTTTGCATCAACTCTTTCTATATCACAAAAAATTGTGTCCTTAGGTACTCCATTTCTATAAACCTCAACCAAAACATCTTCTGAATTTAATCCGTGATTTACATTTATTGTTGTAGATATATTATCACCAATATTTTGTACATATTTATTTACTGTACCACCACTTGTTGTTGCACCAGAAAAATCATAAATTAAATAAGAATATGTGGAACCAATATATTGCCAAGTCGTACCACTAATTCCTTTATATAAGAATCCAGTAGTTTTATCTAAATAAACCGTTCCGGGGTATGAACTATGATTCGGATTACCTTTTCCGGTTTGTATTTGAATATCACCAAGATTACCTATTTTAAGTTCTGTTGTTGCCATATTAATATATATTAACTAATTATAACAACTCTATATTCATTTATACCCGGAGGATTTGCAAAAGTTAAATTAACCGAATTCACGGTTAAACGAGTAATATCACAAAATACTGTATCCCAAGGACTAGTATTTCTATAAACCTCAACTTGTATATCTCGACTATTAAAATTATGATTTATTGTTATTGTATTTGCGGAGCTATCACCAATATCTATTGCAAATTTTTGTATAAACCCATTAGTACTTATAGTTTGACCTGAATTATTATATATTAATAATGTATTACCTGATAAAGTAATACCGGTTATTGCACCACTAGGTTTCCAATCAGAATTGCCATTAATATCTGATGTTAAAATATAGCCATTTTGTTGATTTCCATTATTAAAAGTAAATGTTGTTGCTGTAAATGAATTTGTTGTTAATCCGCTTTGGAATATTGTTAATCCACTTACAGTACCGCCACTTAGATTTAAAAAATTACCTGAACTTGCCCCAGATACCGGACCCCAAAACGCATTACCATTAACATCTGAAGTTAAAACATAACCACTTTGTTCTGTTCCGTCAGAATATCTTAAAGATTGTAAAAAGGTAGCACCAGATGAAAATATAGGATTTACGGGTACCGCACCACCAATTCTATATACTACACCTGTAACAATGTCAGATTGAAGAACATAGTCATATGTATCTTTAACAAGAAGATTCGATATATCTGACATTATTTACTATTCAATATTTGTGTATTTATTATAAATATACACCTATGTTTAACTTTATTAGTTTTAAATTTAGTCTTTTTAAATACAAAATAAATAAATGAGTGTTTTTTGTTATAAATGGAATGATGCTGATGTTCAATGGAATACCGTTGAGCTAACTTGGGCGTTTTTCTGTATTATAAAAAAGGTGGTTGAGACGGTTGGTTCTGGTCCGCCATCTCAAATAAGAAAAAAATTAGAAAAATTATCTAAAGAGGAAAAAAAAGTACTTATTGAATTATTTGTTCAAATTCACGCTCAAGACGTTAATTTTCAAAAAAGAGTAAATAAACAAAAGAATAAAAACGTTAAAGTAACAATAAAAGACGTGGCTAATTTTATTTCTGAAGTGAAAAATATAAAAGTTGGGATATTTATAAATGAACAGAAATAAAAATGAGCTATAAATTATATACAGATAAAGTCAATAAGTTTAGCTGTACCGTTCAAGTTGATGGTACATCATTAGCTAATTCAAAAGTCAGATTAGTTGTTGAATCTGAGGGAATTAATTATATGTTTGATGGTATTATTTATGAAGGAGGTAACTGTGAAGTTACAATACCGAAAACAAAAAACTTTTTACCTGAAAAATCAACAGGTATTGTTAAATTAGAAGTTATTGCTGATGACGTATTTTTCCAACCTTGGAGTTCGGAATATATTGTAGAAACAAATAAAAAGGTTGCGGTTATCGTTCAGGAGCAAATTGACGACAAACCAAAAATTACAGTTGAGGTTGCTAAACAAGAACAAAAACCAGTTGTTAAAGAAACGGTAAAACCTGTTGTACCTAAACCAAAGCAAAAATCAACAATTAAGGAAATAATAAAACCAAAACCAATTAGTCCTGAGCAAAAAATAAAAGAACATTTTTCTCAGTTAAGTAAAAAAGACATTTTGGAATTATTGAAGAACCGCTGATTTTAACCAAGATTCGCAAAACTTATCGATTGTGTTCGCCCAAATTTCAAAATTATGGGAACCATTTAGTTTTTTTACCGCTAATTGAGCGTGAAAAATCTCCAATTCTTTAAGACTTTTAACTTTTTCCAACTCAATTTGATAAATTTTAAAATATGCTTCCATTATTTCATTCCAAGAAATAGGTGTACCTTCTTCTTTGTTTAAGAAATTAGTTATATTAATATATGTGGGAGAATCAAAAAATATGTGCGACATGTTTTAGGTTTTTTAAATTTAAAATATTATCTTTATTTCGTCAAGGAATCTGTTGAACTTTTGTATTTGTAGGTGTTGTACCACCAATATTAAATAAGATAATATCTCTATCATTATTTTGACCGGTGTATTTAACAAAACCATCCATATTTAAATCTTCTGAATAATATCCTGTTACAACATTAGTTGGAATTACACCACCAATTCTAGATAAGATAAAATCCCTATCATTATTTTGACCGGTATATTTGATTATGTCATCAAAATTAGAATTACCATCCCACATTACTTTTACAGAACCAATTGTTTTTTGAGCTTCGGTTCCAAATGTTGCAATTGTTGTAAAATTAATTATTGTGTTGTTCTGCAAAGAAATAGGTTGCGCTGTCATAACGCCCAAGTGATTTCGATGTTTAATTGCAACATAATACTGACCACTAGTTATTTGTAAACTAACCGGTGATACACCATCCATATCAACAATATCACCGTCTCTTTGGATTAAAGCACTTCTTGTGTATACTCTGGTTGATGGTGTGGTTGCATTCCTTAATTCAATAACCACCCAATCAACAATTGCTGAATTTCCTGAAACTGTTAAAACGGATTGCGTTGTCGTTTGTCCACCACCTATTACATGTGTATAACCTAAAGCGGGATAAGGATCAGAAAGTGGTATTAAATTTTTAACACGTAATGAATCATACATTAAACCATTATCATACGCACCACCTAGAAAAACTTTTGCTATTAATGTTGGTGCTACCGATTGTGGTACCGTATTTGCCGAACCTAATGATAAATTATAATAACTACCACTAAAATTATTAACCAATTTAACCGCTCTAACCATATATTCTGTACCAGTGGTTAAGTTAAAATTCCCAGTTAATGTATTTGTTGTAATTAGATTTGGTGTTATTCTTGTTGGTACACCAGAAACAATTTCATATAAATAATACCCATCAACCTGCTCTGCTGATGCTGTCCAGTTAAATGTTAACGAATTTCCATTATTAATTATTGTTAAATTACTTGGAGGTGCAACATAATTCATTCTTAATGACGGATCACCCATTAAACCAAGATGTACTGTTGTTAATCCTTGTCCTTGCCAACCACCATTTTGTAATTGATATAATGCGTTTGATGTTCTATTATTAATGGTTAACATTGTTGAATAACCAATAGGATCTCCCATTCCCATGTGGTGGAAAAACCAATTTGGTAAACCCGCCCAAACGTTTGTAAGTGCTTGACCGCTAGCTAATACCGCTCTTAATAAATTATTATTGTTATTATTCCAATCCGGAACTGGTGTACTAGAATCCCAATTACCAAAATAACTACCCAAACTCATATTGAAAACTACATTATTTTGTGTTGTTGCGAAATTTGATGTATTACCAATCCCAGCAGCGGAATTGTATGTTCCACCACCAGAAAAATAACCCCATAACCAACCATCAGACATTCTTGATACAAAATTTGGTTGATTATTTGCTGGTATTGTTGTAATATTTGCTTCACCAACTAAAGGACCACCAGTTCTATAAGAAGTTTCAGCTAGTGGATTATTAACCCAAGTTAAATTATCCTGAATTAACATTCTGTTTTGAGGAGTAAATTGTTTTGTTTTAAATTGATGTAATTTAGTTAAATAATTTGACAATAATTGTTGTTCTGTTTGTCCAAACGCGGGTAAATTAAATAAATCAATCCTCCCCACTTGTAACTCCAAATCTGAAGGTAATGCTGTGGGAGGTGTTGTCCAAGAACCATTCATATCACCATAATAGGAATCACATGCCCAAGGAATTAAACTATGTCCATCTGGTGCAATATTACCAGAACGATAAACCGGAACATGCCCAAATAATAAAACTGATTTTACATTAGTTGGATCAGTATTGTAAATTGTCTGTATTTGAGATTTTACTGACGCTGGTGTTGTTGTTCTTGAAACATCAACTCTAATAACATTCCAACCATCTAATTTTAGATCATTTTGTAATTGAGTTAGTTGTGAAGATAAACTACTTGTAAATGTATTATCAACAACTAATATTAGCTTACCTCTATAATCAATTGTATTGAGATTAATACCTGTTGCAACATAACCATATGCAGTACCAACAGAAGCGTTTCTAACAACACGATATTCATAATATGTATTTAAAGAAACGTTATTATCAACATACTGAGTTGCACTACCCCCTAAGGTAGCTATTGCGCTTCCCCAAGATGTTGCATTTTTTAATTTTCTGAACACAGAATAACCTGTTGCAGTGGAATAACTAATCCATGAAAGTGTAATTGATGGTGTTGTTGAATTAACACTAGCTTGAACCAATAAAGAAACAATAGTGCTTGGGGTTGAGGGTGGTGGAGGAAGTAATAATGAATTAAATAAAGGTTTTGATTCAAATGCTGGTATATTAATTGAAGAATTATATAAATTACCGTTTAAATCTGACCAAGTACCACTTGGTAAACTAATTGATTGTTCTGTTATTTGATTATTATAAACCAAAATATGATCAGATGATTCGGATTGAGGGAGATAAGGTTGGTTTGTAGATAAAGAGTCATCACCTCTAACATTTTTCCATTGATTTAATGAATAATTTAAAGAATTACCATTATTTGCTATATCAAAAACTTGAATACTAACAGTATCCCAAGGGTTAATATATTTATTTTCATTAAAATTTGCAAAATCAACACCAGAATACCACTTATTTATGTGGTACATGGTTTTCTGTTGTTGGTTATTTGAATAAAAAATATTATTTCTAACAAGTTGGTTACTATACACCGGAACTGCATAAGGAGCAATTGCTCCGGGACTATTATAGTTTGAAAAATCTGAAATACCTAATTGATATAAATTGTTCCCAAATAAGGTATTATTAATAATTTGATTACCTTCTGATAGCATAGTATGATCAAACCAAATACCAGCACCGTTACAATATGCGACAGTATTACCATCAACTAAATTATTTTTATTGCTAACATTTCCAAAATATATTCCTTTACCTTTTGGGTCACAGTTGGTTGTATTTGTTGCACAACTTTCAATATTACCAATTGTATTTAAAACAATGTTATTTCTAATAACAGCACCATTTGTTCTATCAAATGCAATACCAGAACCATCATTTAAAATTGAACATGCATTACTTATAAAGTTATTTTCAATTAATGGGTTTGATTCGAAAGATAATGCAATATAACCAATATTTGTAATATTATTTTTTCTTATTATATTATTGGAACCAGTGACGGTCATTCCGAAATAACCCCATGAGCTTTTTCCAAGACCGGGATATAATGCACAATTTTGGATGGTATTATCTTCAAATGTATTGTTGTTTCCATAACTAATTGGGCTTCCACCAGAAACAGCATTTAAACCCATTTGGGGACATTTTGTGATGAAATTATTTCTAATAATTTGATTATTACCATATAACCACATACCATGATCACATTGACTAATATTACAATTTCTTACAGTTATATTAGATGTACCGCTTGTGCTAACACCAGCATAACCATACTTATTAATTGTAAGATTTTCAATAATAATATTATTTCTTTGCCAAGTAACCCTTATTCCTACACCATTTGTTGATTGATTGGCTGTTATTATTTCAATCGCGTTTAAATTTGGGTTTCCTGTTGGGGAGTAAAAATATAATGTGTTGATGGTCTTATCAAAAAACCATTCACCGGGGGCATCTAATTCTTGAAATTTATTTCGGATAAAATAACCCCACGTACTGTTTCCTAAGTTATAACTAATAGGTCTAAAGTTAATAACCCCCGGACTATATGATAAAACTCTACTTGTATCATAACTCCAAGAAGAACTACGAATAACCATTGTACTACCATTCCAATAATTCGCTGGTTGTGTTAATTGATTATCTGTTATTTGAGAATTTGTTCCTTGTATATTTCTTAACCAACCATTATTTGGATATCTTGCAATTGGCATTAAACTGTCATTGAAGAACAAATGAACAACTTGTGTTGCATTTACTTGAGTCTTCCAAATATTTCCTTGATGTAATATCCAGTTTGAAATTAATTGTGAACCAAGTAATATGGGGTTATTTCCACTACCATAAGTGGAAATTAGAATTGGGTTGACATCGGTACCCGAATAGTTAATTGTTAAATTACCTCTGTATGTTCCATTTCGTTCAAATAAAATTTGGTCCCCAGCTACTAATTGTCTGGTGTTAACTTTACTTATTGTTTTCCACGGAGTGGTTATTGAAGTCCCATTATTTGAATCATTTCCGTTTGGTGAAACATAATATGTTGCAGCATTGCTTAAAATTGAAGCAAGTATTGCTAATGATAAAAATATTTTCTTAATCATATTGATAGATGTTTATTCTATAAATATGAAAAGAAACTGTTTTACCCAATAACTTGAATTTCTTCAGAGGTTAGAGGGGATTAGTGAGCGAGTGGTCAGACTCAAACTGACGATCTCCGACTTGGAAGGACGGCGCTTTAATCAACTAAGCTACACTCGCTTTTTTTGTGGTGTTAAAAACTAACATACTAAGACTTAACAACAACCCACTAATAATTACATATTAGTACATTTCTTAGTCGCTTCAGCGTTTCTTCGTAATGTAATTTACCAGCTTACTAGGTACGTCAATCCGTACTGACCACAAATTTTTAATATAAAGTTAGTGAGGTATATCTTCATTTTAAGGGTATCCAATTAAACGTTTTCAGTTTTGTCCCAGCAATCGATTTTTATTTCAGGTAGCTACCATGCTACTTTCTTGCCCGTGCTTCCGTTGTATACTACGCTGACTGGTGAAGTCACTTTCTCTTTGCTCACTAATTTTATATTTTCATGTAAAATGAGAAAAAGCGGTTCGTGGACTCACCTTTCCACTCTACCCAATTATGCTTGTGACTGCAATGGGAGGGACTATTTCCTTGTTCTTTTTATCACAATCTTCCCGTACTTTCGTACTTCCGCTTTTTCTCAAACTTTTTCAAAGAACTCTTGGAGCCACTGAGCGGAGTCGAACCGCTAACCGCTAGTTTACAAAACTAGTGCTCTGCCAATTGAGCTACAGTGGCGTAAATTTAAGGCTGAATGTGTCAGATTTTACCATTTAACTTGGTTTCACGTCTTTTAACCTTTGATGGTTTCCAGCGCAACACGACCGCGAATCGTACCAAGCACCTCGATAACTTAGCTCACATGCTTCACACGCTCTACAAAGATACAACTAAAATTTCAAACTTCCAAATTTTATCTAGCGGAGGATGATGGACTCGAACCTTCACATCGGTATTACCGACCTCATAGTTTTCAAGACTACGTACCGCGCCAGTGGGATCCTCCATAATTTCAAAGTACTTCAGATTCGAAAATTAAATTTAATATATTTATATATAAATATATGTATAAATGAAAAAAGCGTATTCAGAATTTGATTATTATAATGCAAAACATTTTGATAAGTTAAGATTAATATGTGAATATTGTGATAATTTTTTCTATATTGAAAAAAGACATATTAAATATAATATTGAAAAACAAAAAAATCAATTACGTTTTTGTTCAATACAATGTAATGGTTTGTCAGCAAAAAAAAGAAAAGAGGTTACATGTACTAATTGTGATAAAAAATTTATCAAAGCAAATAATCAAATTTCTAGATCTATAAATCATTTTTGTTCGAAATCTTGTGCCGCAACATATAACAATAAAAATAAAAAACACGGCAACAGAAAATCAAAACTTGAAATTTGGATTCAATCGCAGTTAGAATTTTTATACCCAAACCTAGATATCAAATTTAATGATAAATTAGCTATTAACTCAGAATTAGATATTTATATTCCATCATTAAATATTGCATTTGAACTTAATGGAATTTTTCACTATGAACCAATTTATGGCATTAAAAAATTAAATCAAATTCAAGAAAATGATAAATCAAAGTCAAAAGCATGTCATGACGCAAAAATTGATTTTTGTGTTATTGATACATCAGCACAAAAATATTTTAAAGAGATTACCTCTCAAAAATATCTTGATATTATCACAAACATAATAAATCAAAGAATTATTATTTAATTTTTAATTTTTTCCAAACACGATAATTGAAGTACGTCATAAAGATACTAAGAAACAATAAAATAATGAACCAAATTTTAAATTCAAAAATCTCATTACCTGTTATTGGTAATAATATTAAACTACCAAAAAATAATGTCAATAAATGAATTAATCCATTTTTAAAATTAAATTTAATAAAAGATATTTTTTGCATATTAATTTTTTTAAGATAAATATGTCAAAGAACAATAAAAATAAAATGTTAATTAGAACGAAGCTGACTGGTGGTATTTATTGCTACTGAGCGTCAGATTTTCTTTTTAGTTCAACCACTAAACTACTAATCAACATTTTGTTGCGGGGGCTGGACTTGAACCAGCGACCTGAGATTTATGAGACCTCCGAGCTAACCATCTGCTCCACCCCACAATATTTCGTACTCCTAACAGGACTTGAACCTGTGACAGACCCAAGGTATAAGCTTGGCGCTCTGACCAACTGAGCTATAGGAGCATTTTAACAACACAAAGATAGATACTTCTTTTCAAACTTCCAAATGTTTTCTAAAAAAAATTTTCTTTAGTGTCTTTAATTGCTTCTTCCCTCAAATATTCAGGATTATTTTTCCATTCCTTCCAAAAATCAAAATCTTTTAATTTTTCAAATGTCACTTCAGGAATGATAATAAAACCTTCAGGTGCAACACCCAAAAATTTTCTATAGTGACTTTCTTTAATTTTTTTCTTTAATTCATCCATATGAAGTTAAATTTTCTTTACTTCATATCTATATCCAGAATCCGAATTAATCAAAAACAAATTTTTTTGTTTTTGTGCGTCCTCATCATTCTCAAATTCTAATATTTCTTCTTGAGAGTCCAAAATAATTACTGGAAGTTCTTTTCCATCTTTATTTTTAATAAATTTAACTATAACCCACATTTTTTAATCGTTAAACAAATTTCTTAATGTATCTTTTGATTGAAGTCCGACAACTCTTTTTAATTCATTATTTTGTTGGTCAACTAACACAAAAGAGGGGACCGCTTTGATTTTATAATCAAAGATTCTACCATCCTTTGAGTCAACATCAATTTTTTCAATATTCAGAGTCGATGAAAGTTCTTCAATTGCTGGAGCCATTGCTCTACATGGTCCACACCATGCTGCTGTAAAGTATAATATTTTTTTATCCATTGTTTGTTACTATATAGATTATTGTTGGGGTTACAAAGATAATGATTTCAACAACATATATCATCATACCATGTTTTTTTGGGAAAAGTTTTATAAAAAATGAATCATAATAATTACTATTGCTTATATATGTTAAATCTTTTTTTCTTCTGTGATTTAATCTTGCTCTGAATATTGATGAAAATAAAAATGCTGAACCTATCGATAAAATTATTTTATTGAAGATTGAAAGGTTCGTAAGCAGTATTATAAATATAACAAAAGTTGCTCGATATATCCATGATTGAATGTGATTAATTTTCTCATGATTTTTTATTTTGGTAAAATCAAAAGAAGATTCTCTATTTGCAAATAATGCGATTAATATGAAAATTATTATTGATATCATGATGACCAAAAATATCCTTCAATTTTATGTTTGTTTCTATATTCCGCAACTAAATCACTATTTCTAACTAATAGTGTTCCATGAATATAGATTTTACCTCCAACACGAAGATTATCCGGTAAAGAATAAATTCGTGTAAAAGCTAAATACAAATTCCCCTCAACATGAAGATTATCCGGTAAGGATTCTATTTTTGTATAATTTAAATTAAGATAACCTTTAACTTTAAGATTATCAGGTAAGGTTTTAATTCGTGATTCACTCAAATCCAAATCTTCATTAATAATAATGTTATCATATTTTTTATTAAGAATTTTTCTGAACATTTCAGAATTTCCATTAAAAACATTATTAAGAACCATAATAAAACGTTCTGGAGTTGTATTCCAAACACGTTTATTATTTTCCTCTTGCTCAAGAAGAACTCGCTCTATAATATTATAAAGGTCGGATTCTGTTAATTTAATCTTTTTCATAATTAAAAAGTTCTATAAAATCCTATATTTTTTCCTATATTTCGCAACCAATTCATCATTATCTTTTAATGGTGTTCCACGAATATAAATTACCCCTTTAACATCAAGATTATCCGGCAAGGATTGAATTGGTGTTTTATCTAAATTTAGATATCCCCCAACATAAAGATTATCCGGTAAGGATTGAATTTGTGTTTCATGTAAATTCAAATATCCCCCAACATAAAGATTATCCGGTAAGGATTGAAGATTTTTGCATCTATTTAAATACATACTCCCTTCAACATAAAGATTATCAGGTAAGGATTGAATTGGTGTTCCTCCTAAATCCAAATCTTTTTCAAAATAAAGATTATCCGGTAAGGATTGAATTGGTGTATAACCTAAATCCAAACTTCCCCCAACATAAAGATTATCCGGTAAGGATTGAAGATTTTTGCATCTATTTAAATACATACTCCCTTCAACATGAAGATTATCCGGTAAGGATTGAATTTGTGTTTTTTCTAAATCCAAACCCCCATTAACAACAATCTCATCATATTTGTTATTAAGATGTTTAACAAATCTTTCACCTGATGATGATGTTATAAAAGATGCAAATGCTCCCGGAGAAAATGTAAAACTTCTCTTT